>OATU01000129.1_pt1 | contig 80970 bp, 79 predicted proteins | sample 1516711 | NCBI WGS metagenome assembly OATU01 (sample SAMEA2579971, study PRJEB22360) | human gut metagenome | biome: human gut; feature: human-associated habitat; material: faeces | place: Denmark | collected 2008/2010 | reverse complement strand
AAAGGAATGTATATTGTAGATGACTACTTAGATGGGTCAATTACAATATACCAGGAGAAAGAAAATATGGAAATAGGTAAAAAACTAAAGGAGGCACGTTTAAATAGGGATTTGACTCAAGAAGTCATTGCTGAAAAACTAAATGTTTCTCGTCAAACAATATCCAATTGGGAAAATGAAAAATCTTATCCTGATATTATAAGTGTCATTGAGTTAAGCAACCTTTATTCCATAAGTCTTGATGATTTATTGAAAGGGGACGATGCAATGATGGAACATTTACAAGAAAGCACAAACGTTGTTAAAAGTAATCAAAAACTATTGAGAGCGATTATCTTAAATATTATTGTGGTAATCTTATTGGTTACACTAGGAATGTTTTTACCAAGTAAAAGTTATTATTTAGTGATGATCTTTTGTCTTGCTATTGTGAGTTCATCATTGTTGCTTTATCAAATGATTAAACGTATTTAAGGAGGAACGGATCATGGAAGTAAAAAGTATTTTAGCGATTATATGTGCGGCTATTGCACTTGTTGGGGGAATTGAAACAGTTTATCAAATTTATCAATTAACGGTGATTGATGCCACAATTCGTGGTTTAAAACATCCTAAACTATGGGGATTACTCGCAAGTAATGGAAATAATTCAAGTGGTTTATTACTTTATTTGATAGGAAGAAGAAACTATCCTATAAATTCTATTGATTCTAATCAAAAAACAAAAATGATTCAAAGAAAAAAAGCAGCAGGAATCTCTTTATGTTTTATGGTTGTAGGAATCCTTGGGTTGATTTTAAGTATAAGTTTATAATTTTTAGCACTCAACTCTTGACAGTGCTAAAGCCGAGAGCTATAATGTATTTAGAAATTAGGAAAGGTATTAATAAAGAACCTAGTTTCAAGAGTTAACACCGCTTGAAGTAACGATGCTAATGACTAAGCATTTATATTGAAAGGGGAAATGACTTATGATGATGCCTAGCTTATTTACAGAAAACTTATTTGATGATTTCTTTAATGATTTCGATGAAGATTTCTTTGGAAAGAAAAATCCATTATATGGAAAACATGCAAGAAATATGATGAAGACAGATGTCAGGGAAACTGATACGACTTATGAAGTAGATATCGATTTACCAGGCTTCAAGAAAGAAGATATCAATGTCAACTATGAAAATGGATATTTGACAATATCTACAAGCAAGGGATTAGATAAAGATGAAAAAGATAAAGAAGGACATTATATCCGACAAGAAAGATATGTTGGAAATATGACACGAAGCTTCTATTTAGGAGATATCCCAAAAGAAGATATCAAAGCTAAATATGAAGGAGGAGTACTTCGTTTATCAGTACCTAAATCAGATATGAAACAAATTGAAAACACAAGTACAATTATGATTGAATAAAAGATGTAAGGGTGAAATCTTCAAAAGATTTCATCTTTTTTTTGTTTATATGATATACTAAAGAAAATAAATTTTAAGAGGTGACGAAAATGTTATCGTCAAAAAGAGTCGTCCTTCCTTTAGTGGGAAGTTCCTTTTTGCCAGGAAAAGCAAAAGAAACAATTGAAGAAATAGAAGATCAAGAACTTGCACAAATTGCTTGGGCTGAGTATTATTTCTTTTCTGCAAAAGCCAAAGAATGTGTAGGAATCGTAGAAAAATACTTAAATCATGAAGATGTTATATTACGCTTATCGGCAGACATGCTCTATACATTTTCTAATTTAACTTTAGGAGATGCCTTTGCTGCACAATGTGCCAGAGAAGACGTTTATCGATGTTTCGAAAAAATAATGAAAGAAAATACCCTTATAGAAGAAAAAGCTTCTTGTGTATTTGCTTATTATGTTATTAGTATTTTTATACATATTCCCCCTCAAGAAGAAATACCACCTTTAGAACAATATATTTCCTATTTACCTATAGGACAACGTTTATTCGCAATCAGTTTACTAGCTCATCAAACCTATTTAAAACAAGAATATGCAAAAGCAAAAGGAATTGTTCAAGGAGCGTTTTTTATGGCAGATGGTATTTATCCCATTGCGATGACTTATTTAAATTGTGTACAAGCAATGTGTCAAATCAATTTAAAAGAACAAGAAGAAGCTATTCAATCAGTTGATTATGCATGGCAAAGAGCTAAACTTGATGGATTTATGGAACCTTTTATTGAATATCATGGATTACTTCAAGGGGTTTTGGAAGTATGTATTCGAAAAAAGGAACCTGATGTTTATAAAAAACTCATGGATGGAGTAATCGCTTTTAGTCGAGGTTGGATGAAAATTCATAATCCTAAGATGCAAAAAGAAGTAACAGATCTTTTAACGCCTTTGGAATTTTCAATTGCCATGTTAGCTTGTCGCGATTGGACAAATCAAGAGATTGCTGAACATTTAGGATTATCGGTTAACACAGTAAAACACTATGTTTCGGGAATTTTAGAAAAATTAAATATTGATAAACGTGATAAAATTAAAGATTTTGTTAATCAATAAAAAGTGTCCATAAAAAAATAGGCACTTTTTCATTTTCTTAAGTGCCTATCAATAAAATAATTCTAATGATAAAATTTAAGAAAAGGGAGGGAGAAAGAATTATGAAAAAATTGCTGAGTTTTTTACTTTCTTTAAGTGCGTTATTTATATTTATGATACCAATTAATGCAATGAATATTTTTATTGATTTAAAAATTATAGGTGAAACAGATTTAACACTTGAGGTTGAATCAGGGGATAGTATTGATAATGTTAAACAAAAAAATCAAGATAAAAAAGGTTTTCCCCCTGATCAACAATATCTCTATTTTAATGATCAACTTCTAGAAGATGGAAGAACATTAGCTGATTATAATATCCAAAAAGAAAGTAAACTGTGTTTATTATTAAGGATGGTAAAAGAACCAATTTCTAATTTAAAAGAAGGTTAATATGAAGAAAATAAAACAATTCAACTTGCTTCTAAAACAATAGGGGCAACAATCTATTATACGATGGATGGAAGCATGCCAAGTAAAACAACCAGTATAAAATACACAGAGCCAATAAATCTTATAGGAGGAGTAGGCAAAAATACATCTATTACAATTAAAGCTATAGCTACTAAAGAAGGAATGCAAAAGAGTCAAGTAAGTACATTTGTTTATACAATAAGTATTCCTGCTGCTGATTATAGTCGAGTTAATGAAGCTATTTCTAAGGTAAATTTTATAGATAAAGAATTATATGAAAATTATAATAAAGTAGAAAAAGCGCTTTATCAAATTGATTGGAACAAAAGTAAACAAGAACAAGCAATAGTAGATAGCTATGCAGATACTATTAATAAAGCGATTGAAGGACTTGTAAAGAAAAATAAAGATTATAAAGTTACTGAAGGCGAAACTTTTGTTAAAGAAAGTGGAAAAGATATTTCAATAAGAATAGATCATGAATATACAGAAAATGTAAAAGTAGAAGTAGATGATCAAGAAGTTGATAAAGTACATTATAAAGTAACAAAAGGTTCTACAATTATTACTTTTGGTGATATGTATTTAAATACACTTGCTGTAGGAATACATCATGTAAAAGTAACATTTGAAGATGGTATAGATACAACAACTTTACTCATCAAAGAACAAACAAAAGATGATAATAATAGGAAAGATTCAACATCAAATAATCAAGAAACAGTAAAATCAATAGTAAAAGCTGAAAATAAAGAAGAAGTTAAAAAAGTAAAAACAGGGGATGATGAAAATATTATAGGTGTTGTTTTATTATTGATAGGAAGTTTAGTTGTTTTAACTTATATTAAAAAAAGAGAATTGAATAAAATAGATGATGGCAACTCGAATGAGTTGCTTTTTATATAAATATTTGACATTTATAAAGTTATCTATTAAAATAGTTCAAAAATGAACTATCTAAAAATGAAGGAAGTGATAATATGAATATTGATTTTGCTAGAAAGTTAGAACTTGCTTATCATCAACAATGTAAAAATCTATGTAATGAATTTCATCTAAAGCAAACAGGGTTTGATGTTTTGATGTTTTTGGGAAATAACCCACAATATAAACATGCTAAAGATATTGTGGAAATAAGAAAAATCAAAGCAAACCTTGTTTCAATTCATGTGGATCAGTTAGTTGATCAAGGATATTTATCTAGGATAGATGTTCCAGGAGATCGAAGAAAAGTTGAATTAGTTTTGAATAAAAAAGCGAATGATGTTATAAAAAAAGGAAAAGCGTTTCAAAACCATTTCTTTTCTTCACTTTTTTCAGATATTGATGAAAAGCATCAAAAGATATTTAAAGAAACATTAGAACTTATGGAAAAAAATATAGATTGTTTATTGGAGGAAAAATAAATTGGAAACAAATATTTTATTTATTATTCTTGTAACCTTTTTTGCTGGAATGGGAGCAGGTCTAGGAACAGGTTTTGCAGGAATGTCAGCGGCTGCTGTTATTAGCCCAATGCTCATTGCTTTTTTGAAAATGGATCCTTATATGGCAGTAGGTATTGCTTTGTCATCAGATGTCCTTGCCAGTGCGGTTTCAGCTTATACTTATGGAAAAAATAAAAATTTAGATATTAGAAATGGTTTATTGATGATGGTAAGTGTACTTATTTTTACGGTAGTAGGTAGTTATGCGGCAAGTCTTTTACCATCTTCAACAATGGGAAGTTTTTCAGTTTTTATGACTTTTATTTTAGGAGTTAAATTTATTGTTAGACCAGTAATGACAACGAAAGAAGCGATGAATAATGTTTCTTCTAAAAAAAGAGCAAACCAATCTATAATTTGTGGAACTTGTATAGGTTTTATTTGTGGTTTTGTTGGAGCAGGTGGAGGCATGATGATGCTTCTTATCTTAACAACAGTCATGGGATATGAACTTAAAACAGCAGTAGGTACGAGTGTTTTTATTATGACCTTTACAGCCCTTACCGGAGCTATTTCACATTTTATGATTGGTGGGCTTCCTAATTTAACAGTATGGATTTTATGTATTACCTTTACTCTTATTTGGGCAAGAATTGCTGCTTTATTTGCGAATAAAGCAACTCCTAAAACCTTAAATAGAGCAACAGGAATTGTTCTTGTTGTTCTAGGAATTGTTATCTTTTTATTTTCATAATATAAAATTGAGGAATGAATCCTCAATTTTTTATGCGACAGGCAGTCGCTTATATGTCATGTTTACAGGAACATGAAATTTTCTATTTACAAATGATTGTTCAAGATAGTTAGCTATAAACTTGAAATGCGTCATGGAAGCTAGAAATCCTGTAGACGAAATATCAGGCCGAAACAAAATGTGAACTGAAGGTGCGGCTGATGTTAGTATAAAAACTGTACAAGTTAAATGGAAGAATTAAACATCATTTGGTACAATGTCATAAGTAAAAAAAGAAATGGAGAAAGACTATGACAAAACCAGTATTTGATGATGAATTTAAACAAGGAGTTGTAGATTATGCTAACCAACATCCTGAAGAATCCAAAGTTTCTATTGCTAAAAGATTTGGTATTGCAGACAGTACAATTCATAAATGGATAAAAGATGCAAACAACAATGGCAATAAAATTGAATCTCGAGGATCCGGTAATTTTTCTAGTGATGAGGCTAAAGAAATTGCAAGATTAAGAAAAGAATTAAAAGATACACAGGATGCGTTAGAAGTGTTAAAAAAGGCTATTGGCATACTGGGAAAATAAACAAAACAGATATTTATAAAGCAGTTAAGGAAGAAAAGCAAAAAGATTCTACTGTTTCTGTTTCTAGTGTGCTGAAAAAATTAGATGTAAGCAGATCAGGATTCTATGATTATTTGAAAAGAGTTCCAAGTAAAACCAAATTAAGAAAAGAAAGAATTACAAAAGAAATCAAGAAAATCCATTGTTATCTGAAAAATATGAGGATTATCATGCAATTTATGCATTTGCACATATTCTTGAAAGATATTTGTGTAAAGAACAACTGTCAGAAAAAATATATTGTTTATCACAAAGAAATTTAGAATTATTAAAGAGAAATGAAAAAATATTTGATGAAATAGTTAAAAATTCATATAAAAATTGATAAGTCAAAAAGAGTTACTTAAGATAAAATAGAGGTCAAGCATAACAATGTTTTTTCTGATATTATCATTTTTTATTGCTTGAATAGAAAGATATAACATGAGATAATATTCATTGGAAAGAAATATCAATGGGAGGATAAATATCATGAATTTAATTTCGGAAAGTTATAGTATTGTTAAATTTTTATTTAATATTAATGACTTAAGAAATCTCAAAAGTATATTTCAACATGGAATATTATCTAAAAATGAAAAATTAATACGTGATATTTCTTCAACGGATTTATCAAATCCAGATGTTCAAAAAAGACGTGATGATAAAAGAATTCCAAATCATGGAATGCTCCATGATTATGCTAATTTATATTTTAATCCTAGAAATCCAATGATGTATTACTTAATAAATCATAAAAAATAGATGATTTATGTATTGTTTGTGTTGATAAAAGAGTTCTTGATTTAGAAGGAACTGTTGTATCAGATCGTAATGCTGCATCAGAATTGGCAGCTTTTGAATCAGCTGATAAAGGCAAAAGATATATTAAATTTTCTAAAGTTTTTGCAAAATATTGGACGAGTGATAACCCATTAGAACAGTATGAAAATAAACAAATACAATGTGCAGAGGTTTTGGTTCTCAATAAAGTGCCCGTAGAATATTTGATAGGTGTTATTGTTTGTAATGAAAATGCAAAACAAAAAGTAGAGGATTTGAATTTAAATATTCAAGTGATTATTCGTAAAGAATTATTTTTTCAATAGAAAGGAGGCAGTCATATGATTAGAATTAAACTAGGAGATATTTTTGAATCAGAGATGAAAACCCTAGTTAATACTATTAACTGTGTTGGTGTCATGGGTAAAGGAATTGCTAAAATTTATAAAGACAGATATCCAAAAATGTTTGAAGAATATAAGGATATGTGTACTAAAAAGTTAATTCATACAGGTTATTTATATCCTTATTATGAAGATAATTCTGTAAAAATTTTAAACTTTCCAACAAAACAACATTGGCGTTCTCCTTCTAAGCTTGAATATATTCAAGAAGGATTAAATTGGTTTATTCAAAATTATGAAAGATTAAAAATCACATCTATTGCATTTCCTCCTTTAGGTTGTGGTAATGGTGGACTTGATTGGGAAACTGTTGGACCACTCATGTATCAATCTTTAAAAGATCTGCCAATAGATATTGAAATCTATGCACCTTTTGGAACAGAAAAAAGTAAATTACAGGTTGAGTTTTTATTGGTTAATGAAAATAAGGTGAATAAAACAGGTGTTATTTATGAGAAAATAAATAATAACTGGCTACTGGTATTACAGCTTATAAAGAAATTAGAAGAATCTGAATATAACATTAAAGTAGGAAGAACAATTTTTCAAAAAATATGTTATGTTTTATCAAGATATGGGACTGATATAGGTGTGGAATTTTCAAAAGGAACATATGGTCCATACAGTGCAGATATAAAGAAAATAATTACAATTCTTTCAAACAATAATTTAATTTATGAAAAAGAATATGGAAAAATGATGCTTATAACAGTGAGTAAGGATTTTAAGATAGATAAATCATTATATTCACAAAAAGATATAGAAAATGTAAATAAAACGTTTCAATTATTTAAAAGGGTGAAGGATACAAATCAAGCAGAATTGATTACGACTATTTTATTTTCATTTGATAGTTTAAAAGAAACTTATCATGAGGTGACTGAAAATATGATATATCAATATATTCTTGAATGGAAAAAAAGATTTAGTGGTTATCAAAGTGAATTAAAAATTAGAGAACTTATTAAGTCACTGACTGGAATGAATTTAATTGCTACTGATTATACTAAAGATTATGTAGACGATATGCTTTTTTAAAATAAGTTTGGAATTATAAGAACAGCTTTGTAGAGAGTTGTTCTTTTTTTATGAATAAAGAATGGAGTTGAATCAATTGATAAAGAAAATTATAAAAGAAATTCAAAAGTTAAAATCGCAAAAACAAATAAAACTCAATAAAAGAAATCAGTTAGATGAAGAAATTAATCTCATTAATTTACACCTCAAAGATTTAAATAATTTGAAGAATCAGTATGAAAAACTTGAAAAAATACTGATTATTTTTTTGATGGTTTAAATAATGGAGGATAATAAAAAGATGAAATTTAAAGTTGAAATTATAGAAATATTGCAATATCAGGAAGTGATTGAAGACAAAGATGAACAGAAAGCTTTACAGAAATTAAAAGAGAAATATCATGATCAGGGAATCATTCTTAATGAAGAAAATTATGTATAAACCGATTTTAAGGCCATAGAAAAAATGAAAAAGAAAGATGAATATGTTAGATAATGATCTTTCGTATGGTCAATTAAAATTCTTTATAAAAGAGATTTATTTCTATGTCCTGAATTGTAGCAAGCAAGGACTTTTGCCGTCAAAAGTCAGCCTGTTAGGGGAAATCCCCCTAATACCCCATGAAGGAGAAATGAATTATGGAGTATATAAAACTATTTGTTGTATTTGAATTAGGTGCCTTATGTGGTGCTGTTATCATGTGTATGCTACAAGGTGGTCGATATATAATGGCAACAACTTCTATATGGGCAGTTAAGTACAGTTTAAAAGATGTTCTTGATTATGCTTCTAATCCTATAGTGCTAGTATAAATTTAGTACCAGTTAAACAGAAATATTTCTAAAAAGGATGATGTAAATAATTTGATGATACAAAGAACGATAAAGAAAATATAGATTTAAAAGATGCCGTTGAAATATTAAAAAAAGCAATGAGCATAGTAAGCAGCCAGTAAATGTCCTCTATGAAGCTATTAAAGAATATATAGAAGAAAGTACTGGTATTAAAACTGTTTCTTTAAGAGCTGTAACTCAAATACTTGGTGTTTCAAGAAGTGGATTTAAAAGTTGGATAAATAGAGGGATTCTAGTCTATGCGTTCTTCGTTTTTCTTCCTAGGGAGAAAATATGAAAATACATTTAAAAGATAATAAAATTATTTTATATAATATAGAAAGAATTATAGACAGTATTTATTTTATTATGATTTTAGAGTGAATTTAAAATCGGGTAGAAGACTTGTATAAATTATTGTGGGAAGAGAAGATTATACATATTTCATACTATTAACTTCAAAGCCTTAAGAAAAAATAGAGAAAGAAGAAATCCGAGAATAAACAGCTAAAATAGATATTGTACATTTTAGCTATTTCATTTATTATATTATTACTATGTATTTGGAGGTCTTATATGAAGATAACATTACTGTCAAAACCAGGTTTTTCAGGAAATATGCTGGTTCGTAAAATAGAAGAAGTAGCTAAAAGTCAATTAATGGATATTGAAGTGTTTTTAAATGAACATTTACAAGAGGCTGATGTGGTTTTACTTACGCCACAAAGAAGTGAAGATTTAAAGGAAATTAAAAAGGTGGTTAAAGTGCCAGTAGCCGTAATTTCTTTAAAAGATTATGGTTTGTTAGATGGAAGTAGTATTATAAAATATGCAAAACAGTTGATTCAAAAATAATGATAATGTATTAAAAGACCATGAGATGTTTTTTTAGAAGAAATCTCATGGTTTTTATTTTGTAAAATTAAATAAATATAAAACAGATATATTTTTAAGTTAAAATAAAATATTTTCTATTAGCTATTTTGACTAGACAAGAGTATAATAAATCCTATGAATATATGTTTGTTTGTATTTTTTAGTGATATAAAAAGTACTTAAAAAGGAGGTAGCTATGAAATATATACAGCGATTAGGTAAATCATTAATGCTACCTGTTTCAATTATGCCCATTGCAGCACTTCTTAAAGGAATAGGGTATTGGATTGATCCTACTGGATGGGGTGTACATAGTCCGCTAGCGGCTTTATTAATTACTTCTGGTGGGACAATTATTGATAATCTTCCTATTCTATTTGCATTAGCTGTTGCTATGGAAATGTCTAAAAAAAGAGATACATTTATTGCATTGAGTACACTTACTTGCTATATGACAATGACAACTATTTTATCACCTAAATGTATTTCTTTAATGATGCAAATTCCAGAATATGATGTGGATTTGGCATTTCATAATATCCAAAGTGCTTTTATAGGAATATTGATAGGACTTATTGTTTTTATTTCTTTTCAAAAATTTGATCAAAAGCGTTTACCGCAATTTTTATCTTTTTTTGATGGCAAAAGATTTGCGTCAATTATCGCAATAGGTATCACGCTCATTACTTCTTTGCTTTTTATTTATATTTGGCCTACTTGTTATCATTTCTTTATTTATTTTGGAAGAGAAATATCAAAATTAGGACCATTAAGTGCAGGAATTTATGGTGTGTTAAATCGTTTATTGATTCCTACCGGTTTGCATCATGCTTTAAATTCTGTATTCTGGTTTGACGTTGCAGGTATTAATGATATTGGAAAGTTTTGGGGAACGATTTCAGGTGGGGTTAAAGGTACGACAGGAATGTATCAAGCTGGATTTTTCCCAGTAATGATGTTTGGTTTACCTGGAGCTGCTTTAGCAATGTATCATTGTTCTAAAAAAGAAAATAAGAAAAAAGTAGGTTCCATTTTATTTTCAGCAGCGTTGGCTTCGTTTTTTACAGGTGTTACGGAACCTTTAGAGTTTGCTTTTATGTTTGTTGCACCTATTCTTTATTTAATTCATGCCTTCCTTACAGGAATGATGCTTTTTATTGCTGCAAGTCTTAAATGGATGGCTGGTTTTGGTTTTTCAGCTGGATTAATTGATTATATATTGAGTTTTAAATCGCCGTTTGCGAATAACATATTGTTTTTAATCCCTTTAGGAGTTATTTGCGGTGTCATTTATTATGTTATTTTTAGAATGTTGATTTTACGATATGATCTTATGACACCTGGAAGAGAAAAAATACAACCAAAAGAAGAAAAAACAAAAGCATTTACTTATGATGATATGTCAATTGAATTATTAGATGCACTAGGTGGAAAAACTAATGTTTTATGTGTTGACCACTGTATTACACGATTACGTGTGGAAGTAAAAAATATATCAATAATAGATAAACAGGCTCTATCAAATATGAATTTCTCTCACATTGTTGAAACAAGCGAGCACGAAATACAAATTATTATAGGAACTGAAGTTCAATTTATTGCTGAGATATTAAATGAAATATTAATGTAGGGAGAAATAAAATTGAAAATTATAAAAATATTTAATAATAATAGTATTGCAGCATTATCTGATGAATTAGGAGATATTATTTTGACAGGGTCAGGTATTGGCTTTCAAAAGAAAATAGGTGATTTAGTAGATGAGTCACATATTGAAAAAACATATATTTTTAAAGATAAAAGCGAAAAACGGTTACGTAGAGCAATTGATGATATTGAACCTATTTACTATGAAATTACAAGCTTGTTAGTTAATAAAGCAACAAATGAATTAAGTACACAATTTTATGGAGAAATCTTTTTAGCAATTAGTGATCACATTGCCTTTGCTATTAAACGTAAAAAAGAAAAGATAGATTTACCTAATGTTGTTTTATCAGAGACGAAAGCGATATATAAAAAGGAATACCAACTGGGATTATGGGCTATAAAACTTATTAAAGAAAAGATTGGAATTCAATTAGAAGAAGCAGAAGCAGGATATATTGCTTTGCATTTAGTAAATTTTTCAACAAAAAATAGTTCACAAAATACATCTAAAATAGTAAATTTTGTAAAAGATGTTTTTGAAGTAATTGAGCAAACTATGAATATAAAATTAGAATTAGATTCAATCAATTATGCAAGGTTATCAACACATCTTAAATTTTTAGCGGAAAGAGTTTTTCGTAATGATATTGAAAATACGATGGATACAACAGAAAATATAAGAGATATGTTAAAAGAAAATATTCGATTATCATTATGCATTAATCGAATAAAAAAAATGATTAAAAGTAAATATAATTATACACTTGCGCCAGATGAACAAACTTATTTATGTATTCATATAAAAAAGAATTGTCACATTTAAAATGTAAGCGCTCGACAACAACTGTATATTCTCGTTATTGTATAGACAATGATTGTTACTTTAATTAGGCAAGACCAAATATATAGACGACATTTTTTATGTTGTTTTTATGTTTGGTTTTTTTTTAAAAGAAAGGGAATACGAATATGAAATTGAAAAAGAAAAGTATTACGCTGTCCTTACATTATCTATGTCGATGAGTTCAGTTCTAGCGATTGTGCCAGTTTATGCAGAGGTGGCCAACAAAATTTAGCGTTAAACAAAACGGCTTATGTTTCAAATGAATATGGAAGTATGCCAAGAAAAAATTTAACAGATAAAATTATTTTAAATCAGATTTATAACGCAAGATATGTACGCTTATATATTGACTTATATACTTCAAATGATCTTGTTTTTGATGAACAAACAACAGTACATGTTGGCGCAGATGAATACAATGCAGATAAAGAAGCTTATCGTCGATTCTCTGATGATAAGTTGAAATATGTACAAGATACGGGAAGAACAGCGCGTATTTTGGGAAGTTAAACACAATGTTTGGGGAATACAGCGGTAAGAAGCAAAGATGTTCAAATGAACTTATGGAACTTTGGTTATGTAACTATGGAACAAATGTATGAATAAGATTATGATTTAATCGATTGTAATGATGGTCATTACTACATTGTTCCTAATGCCGGATATTATTATGATTATTTAAAAGATGGTATTTTATATAATCAAGAAATTAATTCTATTGGGAATGTAACAATTCTTGTTGGGAATGAACAAATGCTTGGAGGGCTATTGCTGTATGGAACGGCATGACAGATTATTTAGAAAATGGTATTGGTGAATATGATGTTTATGATCGTTTACAAAATTTAATTCCATTATTTGGTGCTAAATTATGGGGTAAAGATGATAAAACTTTAAGCCAAGAGAATAATTTAAGAGTTACACTTGGAGATGCTTCAGGTACAAATTTTGGTTATGAAACGATAAAGATGAAAACGTTATTGCTCATTATGATTTAGGTAATTTAGGTTAATTAAAAGATTATGAAAATATTGAACTTGCTTTATTAGATAGTCATGATACTTTACATTTATTAGGTGATAAGAGTTATGTTTCTACATCATTTAATATAGTTGGTTTAAATAATGATTTACATGTTAAAGTTAAACATGATTCTTCAAGCAAAGATGAACAGATTTTATTTGAAAGTAGTTATGGAGCCATTAAAGCTGTTCAAAAAGAGACTGGTAAAGCAGGATTAAGTAGAGAAAATCATGATTATTCATTTGATTATGAATTACCAGTTAATCAATGGGTTGAATTAGAATTTAAAAATAGAAAAGAAGTCATTGAATTATATGTAAATGGGCAATTAGTAGATATACTTGATGATGAACAAGTAAATGGTAAATTATTAAAAGCAACAATGATGATTCCTTTTGAAAGAATTGGAAGTAAAGAACATGCTTTTGTAGGATATGTAGATGATATTCGATTAGGTTCACAAAAACATTTGTTTCAACAATGGAATTAGACTATTTAGTAACAAGTGCAAGTATTATTGCTTAAGAATCAGAAAATAAACAATTATAAGATATTATTAAAGAAGCCCAAAATGTTGTAGATAATCATGATGCTTCAAAAGAAAAAATAGATGAAGCTGTGATAAATTTAGAAAAAGCAATGAATAATCTAAAGAAAGTAGAAACTTCTACTAAAAATGATGATTCATCATCTAAAAAAGACGAAGAATCAAATTATAGTATCTACAAACAAAGACAATAGAAAACAAAAGAATACATCAACTGCTAAAACGGGTGATGAAGCAAATGTTATTTTATTTGTATGGATGGCATTTATATCATGGTTGGGTATTAAAAAAAGAAGATTTATAGTCAATAAATACCACTACAAGTAAGTAGTGGTATTTAATTTGTCTAGACAAAATTATTGTAACCGCTTGCATAGACAAACAAGACATGTTACAATACAAGACGTAAATACGGATTGTTACTTTAAGTAGGCAAGACCAAATAACTTACACTTTTTTAGCGTGGTTTATTTGGTCTTTATTTTTTGCTCTTGTATTTGCAAATTAAAATTACATTATTCATTTAAGGGAGCAGTAATGTAAATAAGGAAGGAAGAAGAATATGAAAGAGAAGGTAAAAAAAATCATTGCAGTGGTACTTACATTTTTAATGTCTATTGGATGTGTTCAATCTTATCCAATGGTAAGTGCCTTGGAAAGTGATTATGAGGTTTATCCTAATCCTCATATGATGGAATATCAAGATGGTTCATTTGATATAACATCAAATGTCAATATAGTCTATGAAGATGGTATTGATGAATATACAAGGGATAGACTCAATGAAGTGCTAGCTATTAAAAAGATTAATGCTACAACTTCAACAGAAGTTAAAGAAGATCAAACAAATATTTTAGTAGGTATAAAAGGCTCTAATCAATATGTTGATCAATATGCTGGTGAACATTATACAGTAAAAACAAGTAATTTATTTGATCAATTAGATTCTTACTTATTAAAAGTTGATAATGGAAAAATTACTGTTTTAGGTAAAGATACAGATGCAGCTTTTTATGGTCTTACAAGTTTGTATCATATTTTTAAACAATTAGACGGAACAAATATCCGCAACTTTACAATGGAAGATTATGCTAATGTTGCAAGTCGTGGATTTATTGAAGGTTACTATGGGAATCCATGGTCTACAACGGATCGTATAAAATTAATGGAATGGGGAGGATACTACAAGTTGAATTCTTATTTCTATGCTCCTAAAGATGATCCAAAACATAATTCTAAATGGCGAGAACTTTATACAAACGAAGAAATTGAAACAAAAATCAAACCTCTTGCAGAAGCAGGAAATAAATCAAAATGTCGTTTTGTCTTCGCTTTACATCCTTATATGTATGATGCAATTAGATATAATAGTGAAGAAAACTATCAAAATGATTTAAAAGTTTTACAAGCTAAATTTGAACAAGTAATACAAGCAGGAGTACGTCAAATTGCTATTTTAGCTGATGATGCAGGTAATGTCGGTGGTGAAAATTATACAAGAACATTAACAGATATGACAGCATGGTTAAAAGAAATGCAAAAAACATATCCGGATTTAAAATTAACATTACCATTCTGCACACAAGAATATATGTATAATGGACAAGGTTATTATCGAAATTTTCCGGAAAATATTCAAATTGTCATGACAGGTGGTAGAGTTTGGGGAGAAGTAACAAATGATTTCACAACGACATTTACTAATAATGTGGGACGTGGACCTTATATGTGGATCAACTGGCCATGTACAGATAACTCTAAAAAACATTTGATCATGGGTGGTTATACAACATTCTTACATCCAGGTGTAGATCCAAACAAGATTCAAGGAATTGTTTTAAATCCAATGCAACAATCTGAACCAAGCAAAGTTGCAATTTTTGGTAATGCATGTTATTCATGGAATATCTGGCAAAGTGAAGAAGAAGCACAAAGATGTTGGAACGCTTCCTTTAAATATGTTGATCATAATAGTGCTCTTGAAACGAAAGCATCAGCTGCTTTAAGAGAACTTTCAAAACATATGATCAATCAAAATATGGATGGTCGTGTTACAGCCTTACAAGAATCAGTTGACTTAAAAGATCGTTTAGCTAGTTTTAAAGAAGCTATCTCTAATGGGACAACAATCAGTGATGAACAATTTGAAGATTTACTCAATGAATTTACAATTTTAAAAAATGCGAGTGCTACTTATAGAGCACAAGCAGGTGATACAAGAGTAAAAGATCAAATTGTCTATTGGTTAAATTGTTGGGATGATACAACAGATGCAGCAATTAATTATATTAAAGCCATTAAAGCAGCGCAAGATGGTGATGCAAATGATAAAATTTGGGATCTTTATGCAGCAGGACAAGCTGCTTTTGAAAAATCAAAAACTTATGGATTTAATTATGTTGATCATTTAGAATATGCCGAAGTAGGTGTTCAACACATTGTACCATTTATTAAAACAATGGATTCTTATTTAGGTGATATTGCTTCAACAATTGTTGATCCAAATAAACAAGTAATTAAATTCATTACAAATCGTAACGATATGCCAACAGGTAATACAGATTATGTATTTGATAATAAAGTGAATACGGAAATTGTTTATAAAACGCCAAATTCGATTAGTAAAGGAACTTATGTAGGAGTTACTTATACAAAAGCAATTGATATTGATAAAGTAACATTTAAATTAGGGACAAACGCGAATCCTAATGATACTTTTTCTAAAGCTAAAGTGCAATATACAACAGATGGTAAAAAATGGGTTGATTTAAATGATCAAGAATATACTTTACCAAAAGATGTTGTATTAACTGATTTGAGATTAAAATCAGTTAGAGGAATAAGAATGATTGCTACTGAAGATAAATCTAATACATGGTTGGGTGTTAGAGATATTGTAATTAATGCCCAAGAAAAAGATGCAGGTACATTATCAACTGATAAATTAACACTTAAATCAGGGTCATTAAATGATTTATTAGATGATAGTGAAGATACATACGCACATTTTGCAGAAAGTCCTTATAAAGGTGGAGAAATTAAAGACTATTTACCAATTGATGCAAGTATCACATTAACTTTCAACAAAGAAAAAACATTAAGAACAATTCATTTTGCACAAGATGCAGGAAATGATAAATCAACAAAATATGTGATTGAATATACAACAGATGGACAAAACTGGACAGCTATACAAGAATACAATGGAGATGCATCTGTTGAATTAGATGTGACAAGCCAAAATATTAAAGCGAAAGCAATTCGTATTAGAAACTTAGAATTACATTTACAAGATAGTGCATCTGGATATTGGTGGAAAGTTAAAACATTTAAAATGGATGATTCAGGACAAATCAATGCAACATTTATGTATACAGATGTATGGGGAATTTATCAAGGAACAGTTGCTAACTTAACAGATGATGATGATTCAACAGATGTGGAATTTCGGACATCAGGAGATATAACAAGAAAAGGTGATTATATTGGTTGGGATTTAGGTAAAGAAACGGCTATTGGTAAAATTCATGCAGCAATTGGTGGAAAACGTGAAGCAGGAAATAAGTGGAAAAAATATAGCTTACAATATTCTAATGACAATAAAAATTGGACAACATACAAAACTTATCAAGGTGTTTCTAGCGGAAAAGATACAATAGATGAAAATTTCAATGGTTTAAAAGCACGTTATGTACGTTTAGTTAATGAAGAAGAAAAACCTGTATGGGTTATTTTCTCCGAATTCTCTGTAAAACCTTATAATCCAGATGAAAATTTTGATAATACAAATGTTTATACAAATACGGATTATAAATTAGCTTCACAAAGTGAAGAAGCTCTTACAGAATTAATTTATAATCAAGAAATTAGTTTAGAAAAAGGTCAATACGTTGGTGTTGATTTATTAAGAATTAAAGATTTAAGTACTTTCAATATTGATTATGAAAATGGCGAAGGATTAACTTTACAAGTTTCTAAAAATGGTGTTGAATGGACAACAATTACTAATCAAGATGGTGAGCTTCCAGATGGAAGATATGTAAGATTGATAAATAAAACAGATCATGCAATCAAATTAACAATCAATCATTTTAAAGTGCATTCAAATGAAGTTACAGCTCCATATTTATATGAAACAACTATGAATATTAATTCATCATGGGGTGTTGCAGAAGATACTAGAAATAATGGTGCTGCTTTTGATGGTAATATTGATACAACAACAGAATTCGGAGACTTCCCACAAAAAGGACAATATATTATTTATGATTTAGGACAAGAAAGAATAATTTCTAAAATTCAAATGTATTGCCAAGATAGTGCGGTCAATTATATTAGGGATGCTGATATTTTAGTATCGGATGATTTAAAAAATTGGACAAAAGTAGTAACTATTGGAGATGGTAATGAAAATACAAATGATGGAGACGTTAAATGCATTGATTCAGATGCAGGTTATAAAGCCTCAAGTACTTATCCAAATAAAGTATATGTAGAAGGAACTGCAAACCAAGTTAAAGCACGTTATTTGAAAATTTTAATGACAGCTTCAAATAATAAAAGAGCGGTTCTCTTCAATGAAATCGATATAAATGATGGAGAATATGTACCAGTAACAAATGATCCAGCATATACTTCTACAACTGTAGAAGCAAAAGGATATATTCCACAATATTTATTTGATGGTGATTTATCAACAGCTTATAAACCAGGAACAAAAGAAGCAGGAAGTATTACATATACATTATCAAGTAATCTAGATGTCAAGAAAATGCATATTATTCAAAAAGGTGAAATTTCAAATGCAAGAGTATCTGTTCTTGTTGATGATTTAGATGCAAAAACACGTACAACTCATAAAAAATGGGTTCAAGTAGGAACTTTGAGAAAATCACTTAATGAATTCTATATGCCAGATGGTAATATCTATGAATTAAAAATTGAATGGGATGAAAATCATATTCCAACAATTTCAGAAACCATTATGTTAAATGAAGATGAATATGTATCAACAGCAACAAAAGATTTACAAGATTATATTGATACTTTAGATGTGAAAGAATCAAAATTTACAGCTAATTCATACAAAGAATTTAAAACAAAATTAAAACAAGCAAATAAAGTGTTAAATGAAAACTATGGTGAACTTGATTTGGTAGTTCAAGCCAAATCAGAATTAGAAATTGCTTATACAAGTTTAGTTAAACGTGGAGATATTCAAAGCGTTAAGGATGAACTTGATGCAATTGATCAATTAAAAGAAAATGATTATACGAGTGAAACTTGGGCAACATTACAACAACAAGTTCAAACAGTAAATGATACACTTGCTAAGGGTGAAGCAAATATTACTGAAAAAGATGTAGAAGATATGGTTGAAGCTTTACAAAAAGCGAAAGCACAATTAGTTACAAAAGTCACAGTAAGCAAAGAAGTTTTAAAAAATTATATTGAATCAAATGAATTAGACAAATTAGATACAGATCAATATTTAACTTCAACAGTAAGCACATATAAACAAGCATTGAAGAATGCACAAGCATTACTTGCTCAAGAAGCTACTAAAGAACAATTAGATGAAGCATTAAAACAACTACAAAATGCAAGGGCGCAATTAGTTTTAAAGGCAACAGATAATGAAATCAATGTATTGAAGACTATAATGGCTCAATATCAAGAAAAAAATTATACAGCATCAACATGGAAAGAATTTGAAAAAGCATATAATGATATTAAAAAATCATTAGAGAATGAAAACTCAAGTGATGACATTAATTTATTAACTGTTGCATTAGAAAAAGCTTCTCAAAAATTAGTTAAACGTGGAGATTTAAATGGAATTCATGATTTATTAGATAAAATCAAACAATTAGATAGTAAAAAATATACAGATGCATCTTATTCTAAATTACTAAATGCTGTAACAGAAATATCTAAGAAATTAGAAAATTCTTCAGAAATGACACAAGAAGAAGCAGATGTTCTTGTAAATGAATTACAAAATGCAATAGATTCATTAGAAAAAGCACCAACAGTATCAACTGATACAAAAAATGAACCTATTCAAAAACCACAAGTTATTACTACTAAAGAAACAAATAAAGTAAAAACAGGTGACCAAACACCAATTTGGACATTTATGACAATTGCATTTATTTCAGTAATAGCTTATATTGTATTAAACAAAAAAACAAAAGAAAATAATTAAATAACTATTATAAAATAGTAGTAAAAAACCATGGGGAAATATGCAAAATAAGTACTCATGGTTTTATATTATTTGAATAAAAATCAAAAAGGCAAGAATGTCTTAAATCAATTAATTATACTTTTATGACATTTGTCATATTTACATAGATGACAAAAATCATTAAAATTAAATAAAGGGAGAATAGGAGGAAAACACATGTCTTTTTATAAAAATAAAGCTTTAAAAATAACATGTATTGTAAGCCTTATTATGATTTGTTTTGTCTATCACCATTATTTAAACACTGATACTAAACAAATAAAATTTGGAGCAACTTATATGACAATGAATAATACCTTCTATAAAGCTGTAAATAATGAAATAGAAAATGTTGTTAATAATCATGGGGATGTTTTATATACTAGAGATCCAGCTTTGGATCCTAAAAAACAAAATGAACAAATCAAAGACCTTGTTTCTTTAGGAATCGATGTTTTAATTATTAATCCTGTTGAATCTTCGAGTATTAATAAAACATTAAAAGAAGTCAAAAAAGCAGGAATTAAAATTATTGTAGTAGATGCTCCTATTAGTGATGATCAAATTGCAGATTGTACAGTTGTTTCAGATAATTATGATGCAGGAGTACAGTGTGCTAAAGATATGATGCAACGCTTTGATCATGCACGTATTGCTTTACTTGAACATTCTAAAGCCTTATCAGCGGTTGATCGTATCAACGGCTTTAAAGATACAGTTGCTTTAAATGAGAATTATCAAATAGTAGGAAGTGAAGATTGTTTAGGACAAACGGAACTTGCTTTACCTGCTTTAAATAAAATTATTCAACAAGGAATTGATTTTGATGTTGTCTTTTGTTTGAATGATCCAACGGCTTTAGGAGCACTAGCTTCTATAAAAGAAAATGATTTAGGGCATGATGTTTTTATTTATGGAGTTGATGGTTCACCAAATATAAAGAAATTGTTGGCAGAAACGAAAGCAATTGTGGGGACATCTTCACAATCACCTACTTCTTTAGGAAAAGAAACAATCAAGGTGGCTTATAAGATGTTACACCATAAAAAGTATAAACGCTCAATTATTGTTCCAACAAAATTGATTACCAAAGAAAATATAGAAGAATATGATATAACGGGGTGGCAATAATGAATCATCTTACAAAAGAATATGTTACAAAGTTAAAAGATTCATTATTGTTTATTAATGCGGTTGTTATTATCTATAATGCTTCTTTATTTTTACTTTCTACCAAATATATTTCAGTGCATTATTATGCACGTGATTTCTTAAATAAAGTATCTTATATTACTAGAACACCACAAAATATCTTTTTTGAATCGATTTTTCTTTTTATCATTATTGTTTTATTAATGAAATTAAGAGAAAAAGATAATTTAAAAATGGCGAATGGTCTTGTTTATATCGAAATTATTCTTTCATTTTTATTAATTATTCGTTTAAATGGTTCTTATAATGGAATTTTACTCTTTGTTTTTGCTGATTTACTTTATAATATGAGAAATATTAAACATATGGCCTTACTTTTATTAATGGCCTTTGGTTTATTATTGATTTCAGATTTTAATATTTTATCAAATATTATACATATGCCAAGTATTGAATCTTATTTATCATTTTATCCAAATTCAAGTCGAACATTTATGTTATTTGCTAAAAATATTTTAGCTTCATTAAATGTTGTTGTTTTTATTCTTTATCTTATTTGCCAAGTTTTAGTTCAACAAGAAGAAACAAAGAAAATCAGTAAAGAACTTCAACTTGCTTCAAAAGTCAATGATGAATTAAAAACGTATTCTGCTTTATCTGAAAAAATGGCAGAAGATAAAGAAAGAAAAAGAATTTCAAGAGAGATACATGATACTTTAGGACATGCCTTAACAGGTATTTCGGCGGGAATTGATGCTTGTATTGCTTTGATTGATATTGATCCACAAAAGTCAAAAGAACAACTTTTGGTAATTAGTAATGTTGTTCGTGAAAGTATTAAAGATGTTCGACGTTCTTTATATAAGTTAAGACCGGGAGCACTTGATCAAAGAACTTTAAAAGATGGTTTGATTAAAATGATTGAGGAATTTCAAAGTGTTTCTCATTTAAATGTTGATTTGTATTATGAATGGGAAAATGTTGATTTTGAAAATACAAAAGAAGATATTATTTTTAGAATTATTCAAGAAACGATGACAAACGCTTTAAGACATGGACATGCTTCTCATATTGAAATTCATCTTTTTGACGAAGAGGAAAAATATATGATTATTATGCAAGATAATGGAAGTGGCTGTAAGGAAATTCATTATGGATATGGCTTGAAACAAATGCATGAACGTGTTGCTATATTAAATGGAACGATACATTTTTATAGTGAAGAAGGATTTAGAACAGTTGTAGAAATACCAAAAATAGGAGGAAAAAAAGATGATTAAAGTGATGATTGCAGATGATCAAGAACTTATTAGACAGTCTTTACAAATTGTTTTATCAACACATGAAGATTTGAAAGTCGTAGATGCTGTTGAAAACGGTTTTGCAGTTCTTGAGAGTATAAAAAAAGAAAGGCCAGATGTCATTTTAATGGATATTCGTATGCCAGAAATGGACGGTGTTTATTGTACAAAGACGGTCAAAGAAAAATATCCAGATATTAAAATCATTATTCTTACCACTTTTGATGATGATGAATTTGTCTTTAGTGCTTTAAAATATGGAGCAAGCGGTTATTTATTAAAAGGTGTCAGCATGGATGAACTTTATCATGCCATTTGTACAGTTTATAATGGTGGAGCGATGATCAATCCTGATATTGCGACAAAAGTATTTAAACTTTTTTCCAAGATGTCTATGAGTAATTATGCTATCCAAGTCGATGATTCTTTATCAAAAGATTTGACACAGGCTGAATTGAAAGTCATTCAACAAGTTGGTTTTGGTTTATCTAATAAAGAAATTGCTCAAAAACTATATTTATCAGAAGGAACTGTGCGTAATTATGTTAGCATTGTTTTGTCAAAATTAGAATTACGTGATCGTACGCAACTTGCCATTTGGGCTGTTCAAACAGGGGTCACAATGCAAGAATTTGGTGACGATAATGACTAGAATAAAAAAGGGTATTCTTACATTAGTAAGTCTTTCTTTAGTTCTTATTTATTGCTTGATCAATGATCCAAGTCGTGATATTACTCTTACTTTAGGACTTTATGTCGGAAGCAGTTGGGATATGCCTAATGGGGAAAGTTATCAAGTTATTGATCAAGCAATCAAGAAATTTGAAAAGAAATACCCCAATGTTCATTTTGAATATAAAAGTGGAATTATAAAAGATGATTATTCTTCATGGCTTGCTAATGAAATTACCAAAGGAACAACACCTGATGTGTTTATGGTACTTCCTGATGATTTTAATACGTTATCTTCTATTGGTATTTTAAAGAATTTAGATCGACTTATTAAAGAAGAACGAATAGATACTTCTCTTTTTTATCAAAGTGCTTTATTTGCTGGAAATAATGGAAGTCAATATGCACTTCCTTATGAAATCAATCCAACAATTATGTGTATCAATCATGATTTACTTACCAAAGAAGGTATTGCTATTCCTTCAAGTAATTGGACCATTGATGATTTTTATAATATTAGTAATCAAGTTACAAAGGATACAAATAATGATGGTGTCATCGATCAATATGGCTATTATGGCTTTGATTGGCAAGATGTTCTTGATTGTTATGGGTTACAAGTTTTTAAAGAAGATAATTGTCATCTTGATAAAAAAGAAGTCAAAGAAGCGTTTTTATATTTGACAAAACTTAAAGCTTTATCAAATGGCTATCAAGTTTCATCAGAAGATTTTGATCAAGGGAAAGTTGCCTTTTGTCCTTTGACCTTTGCTCAATATCGTACCTACCAACCTTATCCTTATCGTATTAGTAAATATACATCTTTTAAATGGAGCTGTATTTCAATGCCGGGGACAAAATCAAATACGATTACAACACATTTAGACACTTCGTTAATAGGAATGTCTTCACAAACAAAGCATCAAGAAATAGCGTGGGAATTTTTAAAAATGTTGACGATGGATGGAGATATTCAACAATCCCTACTTGATAATTCGAAGGGAGCCTCTCCTTTAAAGAAGGTCATGTTATCAAAGAAAACAAAGGAAATCTTAGTAAAAGATACAGTCTCCTATGCTTCTTTAGATTCAGATGTTTTAAATAGAATTTTAGAAAATACGTTAGTAGAACCAAAGTTTAAAGAGTATGAAAATATTCTAGAAAAAGCAGATTATTTGATTAATCAAAGTATTGATCAAGGAACAATTGATAATGATCTTAATAAGATACAAAAGAAATTAGAAAATGAATTGAAATAGATAGCTTTTGGCTATCTTTTTTATTTATGACAAATGTCATAGTAGGAATGATATTTGTCAATTTTTTTATGATTTTTGTCACTTAAAAGTCGTGATTGAAGACACGTTGCAAGTGCTTTCATATTTGGTATTCTATAGGTGCAAGGAGGGAAGAACATGAAATATTTAGTATTAGTAAGTCATGGTGAATTTGCAGCTGGTTTAAAAACATCATTAATGATGTTGGCAGGACAAAGGGATGATGTGATTGCTTCAGGTTTACCTGATGGAAAGACAGCAGATGAATTTGCGGAAATCTTTAAAGAAAGTGTTAAGGACATTCATGAAGATGATGAAATTGTTTTATTAGCGGATATTGTAGGAGGATCACCACTTACAACTGCTTTAAATGTTTTAGCTGAAAAAGGTTTAATGGAAAAGACAACAACAATTGGTGGGATGAATTTACCATTAGCCCTTACTTCAGTATTAATGAAAGATACTTTACAAGGGGATTCCTTTGTACAAGCTGTCTTAAGTGAAGCAACAACAGCTTTACAAGAATTTAAAGTCGTAGAAGACGACGAAGATGATATTTAAGGAGGAAGAAAGATGTCAGTATCATTTATTAGAATTGATGATCGTATGATTCACGGTCAAACATGTACACGTTGGGCAAGAGAATACCCATGCGATGGTTTGGTGGCTGTAAACGATAAAGCAGCAAATAATTCAGTATTAAAAGCAGCTTACAAATCAGCCAGTGGAAAGAAAACATTTGTATGGACAATGGAAGCTTGGCAAAAGAAAAGTCAAAAGGTTTTAGATAGTCAAGATCAATATTTCTTAATTACTAAAAATCCTATTGATATGAAAAAAATTCTTGTTGATCAAGGATTTGATTGTGGTATTAAAACAGTTATTGTTGGACCTTGTAATGATCGTGAAGGAGCAACAAAACTAGGAAACAATCAATCCATTACACAAGAAGAAGCCGAAGCTTTTGAAGCTTTAGCTAAAGCAGGTTATACAATCAAATTTGCTTTATTACCAGATGTTTCAATTGGAACATGGGATGATTTTAAAGGAAAATTTGGTTTTTAACAAATATATAAATAAAGGGGAAGAAAAATTATGACAATTAGTTGGTTACAAGCGGCATTACTTGGTTTATTTGCTTGTTTATCAAGTATGCCAGGATTAGGTGGTACTTCCTTTGGTAACTACACATTAGGTCGTCCTTTAATTGGGGGACTTGTTTGTGGGATTATCTTAGGAGATATCAAAACAGGTATTTTAGTAGGGGCAGCAATGCAAGTTGTCTACATTGCATTAGTTACTCCAGGTGGAACCGTTTCAGCAGACGTTCGTGCTGTAAGTTACATTGGGATTCCACTTGCAATGGTAGCGTTAAATAGTTATGGTTTATCTGCTGCCACAAAAGATGGAGCAGCTCTTGCAACTTCATTTGGGACAATGGTTGGTACTTTAGGTACAGTATTGTTCTACGGAACAGCAACAATCAACTTAGCATGGCAACATGTTGGATGGAAAGCTGTTGAAAAAGGGGATTATCATAAATTATATCTTGTAGATATGGTATTACCTTGGATTTCACATATTTTATGTTCATTTATTCCAGCCTTAATTATGTGTAAATTAGGAGCAGATGTTGTTGAACTTATTAAAACAACATTACCTATGGATGGTTTAGCTATGAAAACTTTATTTACAGTTGGATCATTATTACCATGTGTCGGAATTGCAATCTTATTAAAACAAATTGTTACAAAAGCAGTTGATTTCATTCCATTTTTCTTTGGATTTACTCTTGCTGCTTCAATGGGAATCAATTTAGTTGCGGCAACAGTGATTGCTGGTATGTTTGCTTTAATTAACTACAAATTAAAAATGTTACAAAATCAAAGAGTAGCTGCACCTGCAGGAGACTTTGATGATGAAGATGAGGAGGATATTTAAGATGGAAAAGAAACTATCTAAAAAAACATTAACTAAATCCTTCCACAATTGGTATTATGGAAACTTAACATGCTTCTCTCAAGAACATATGCAAACTTTTGGTTATCTATGCTCTATGTTACCAGTAGTAGAAGAACTTTATGATAAAAAAGAAGATCAAGCAAGATCAATGAAAACATACACTGCTTTCTTTAATACAGAACCTCAACTTGGTACTGTTATTGTTGGGATGACAGCTGGGTTAGAAGAAGCACGTGCAAACGGAACAGAAGATGTTGATGATGAAACAATCAATGGTTTAAGAGCTGGTTTAATGGGACCAATCGCCGGTATTGGGGATTCCCTAGTTGTAGGAACAGTTATTCCTATTTTACTTGGTATTGCTTTAGGTATGTCTACAGGAGGTTCTCCTCTTGGAGCTATCATGTACATCATTGTATGGAACTTATTTGCTTACTTTGGAATGAAATTCTTATATTTCAAAGGATATGAATTAGGTGGAAAAGCGGTAGATTTCTTAGTTGGTCCTCAAGGAGAAGCTTTAAGAGAATCAGTTACGATGTTAGGTGGTATTGTTATCGGTGCTGTATCAGCAACATGGATTTCAGTAACAACTTCATTTACGATGACCGCAGCTGGAGCTAAAAAACCTTTCATAGATTTACAAAAAACATTAGATGGTGTTTATCCAGGATTATTAACAGCAGTCTTTGTTGTTGGATGTTGGTATTTATTATCTAAAAAGAAAATGTCACCAATTAAAGTAATGTTATTATTAGTTGTTGTTGCCTTTATTGGTGTATTTGTTGGATTCTTCAATCCAGGATTATCTTATTAAAAGGAGAAAAAAAGATGAATAGTCAAGAAAAACAAGGATATATAGATGAAATTAACTATCAAAAGAAAATGATTCATAATCTTATAAAATGGTTACGCAATTTGTTCTTCCTTTCCTCTCTGGGAGTCTTATTGATGTATTATTTTTCAAATATCCTATTTGTAAAAATCTTTGCAATCATATTAATAATAATATCTATATTAGCGATTATCCTTGTTGGAAAGGCTATTTACAGTGGTAAGAAAAACATAAATAAAATTGTTGATCAGTTTTCCTTCAAATATAAAAACTCTCTATAACTCATACAAAAAACCGCTTAGGCGGTTTTTATGTTATACTTTATTTGGTGATATTATGATAACAAATAAAATCAATACAATTTTAAATAACTGTCAACAAGGTGATATCGATTATACGATCTGTAACTATATTAAAATGAATTTAAAAGAAGTTGCTTTTATGTCCATTGAAGAACTTGCGAGAAAAAGCTATGTTTCAAAAGCGAAGATCTCTAAATTTATCAAAAAATTAGGTTATGATAATTATATTGCCTTTAAAGATGATTGTTTATTAGAATTAGAAATTAGAAAACAAGTAACAAATACCAACTATTTTCTTACAAAGAAGCATCTTCATGATTCATTATCTTGGATTGAAAAGAATTTAATGAAGATTGAACAAAGTCAAATCGATTACTTTGTAAGAAAAATAAAAGAAGCTAAGCATATTTATCTTTATGGAGTTGCTTATTCACATTTACTTTGTCAATATGTTCAATACGAAGGAGATCTTTTTCAAAAAGATATTCTTGTTTTAGATGAAAATGAGGTAGCTATTGATTTGTTAAAAGAGGATGATTTATTGATTGTTATTGGTGTAGAAGAAGATGCTTTAAGTAAACAATCTTCACGTTGTTTACGAAAGCTTTTAAGAAATCAAGGAAATAAACTTTTGCTTTCAACTCAATTGATTGATCAAACAATGTTGAAATCTTTTGAAGGGACTTTGCTTGTATCTATCGATCATTTAGAAATGAAAGAAAGAAGACTTCTTTTTCGTTATTTAATAGATATGTTGGTATCACGCTACTTTGAATTAGAATGTGCTTAATGCACATTTTTTTCATCTTGTCAAGAAAGTTTATGAAATATAAAAAAGAAAAGAAATTTATTTATTTTAAAGTAAAGTAACCCATAAGGAGGGCTTATGGAAGAAAAATTAACTATTAAACAATTATTCGCTATTTTAGCCGCAGGTTTGTTTTCTTTTTGTGGTGTTTTGATTGAAACAGCGACAAATATTACTTTTCCTACATTGATGAATGAGTTTCATATTTCAACATCACTTGTTCAATGGATGACAACAGGAAATTTATTGATGATGGGTATTATGATTCCTATTTCATCTTATTTAAAAAGAAGATTTCAGACAAAAAAATTATTTTTGACAGCAGGGTTCTTATTTTCAATAGGATTGATTGTTGATGTCTTTGCACAACAGTTTACTTTATTGCTTATAGGAAGATTTATACAAGGAGCAGGGGTAGGAATTGCACTTCCTATGATGTATAACATCATTTTAGAAGAATCACCGAAAAGATTTCTTGGCTTAATGATGGGATGTGGTTCTTTTGTGACGGCTGCAGCACCCGCTATTGGACCAACTTTTGGGGGAATTATGACACAATATTTTACTTGGCGCTATATTTTTATTTGTGTTTTACCAGTTATTATTCTGGCAAGTTTTATAGGTTATTTTTGTATGAGTGAACAAATAATTAATAAACATGAAAAATTTGATCTTTTAAGTTTTATAGCGGTAGCGTTAGCTTTTGTTTCTTTAATTATGGGGTTTTCTAATTTAAATCAAATAGTTGATGATTTAGTATGTGTTTTGGGTTGCTTTATTATTGGAATAATCAGTTTATATTATTTTACTAAAAGACAACTGCATATTAAAAATTCTTTAATTCGTATAGAAATATTCAATCATAAAGGTTTTACGTTTCATACTTTAGCTATTATGTTTCTACAAATGACAACACTTGGATATGGTTTATTATTACCGACATTTGTCCAAATTGTTTTAAAACAATCAGCAACAGATGCAGGGATCGTTTTACTTCCAGGAGCCATTGTTGGTGCTGTGTTTGCACCAATAGGTGGATTGATACTTGATCGTCTTGGTGCTAAAAAGCCAATTATTCTAGGGTTATGCGGTAGCTTTATTGCCACATTTTGTTTCTTATTCTTTTTTGAAAATCTTACATATCAATCATGTATCTTATTCTATTTTATTTATAGTCTAGGCATTGGTTTAATTGTTGGTAATACCATGACATCTGCGATGTCTTATTTACCAAAAAATCTACAGGCAGATGGGAATGCTACGTTACAAACATTGATGCAACTTTCAGGGGGAATAGGAACGTCCATTACAGCAACTATTTTAGCGTTTGTACAACAAGAAACAAACTTATATGATGGGACAAATAGAGGTGCATTGTTTGTTTTGATTTTTTTAATGTTTAATATTAATATTGTTATTTTAAGTCAATATTTTGCTTTTAAAGGAGGAAAGAAAAATGAATTTTAAAGGTAAAGTGGTTATAATTACCGGAGGAACAAGTGGTATTGGAAAGCAAGCAGCGATTGCTTTTTCAAAGCAAGGTGCAAAAGTTGTGACTTTAACTGTTGATCGAGAAGAAGTGTGCAAGCAAGCAATAAAAGAAATAGGAAATGAAGCTTTTTATATTCACTGTGATGTTTCTAAAGAAGAAGATGTAAAAAAAGCTATTGAAGAAGTTGTTTTAAAATATGGACGTCTTGATTGTGCATTTAATAATGCGGGTATTGGACCAGATGGGGTACGTATGCCTTATGAATCATTAACAGAAATTTCTGAAAAAACATGGGATTTAGTAGTTGATGTGGATATGAAAGGTGTTTTTCTTTGTTTAAAATATGAATTATTACAAATGCAAAAACAAGGTTTTGGCGCAATTGTTAATACGGCTTCTATTGGTGGATATAAAATGGCACCTGGATTTGCTGCTTATGGTCCAGCTAAAGCAGCAGTTATTGCTTTAACAGAAATGGCGGCTTTAGAAAATGCAACACTTGGTATTCGTGTCAATGCTATTTGTCCAGGTCCAACCATGGGAACAGAACTGACCAAAAATTCACTTTCAACTAATCCTCATGAAGAAGAAATGTTGAAAGAACATGTGATTCCTATGAAAAAACTAGCGACGACTCAAGAAGTCGTGAACGCTGTCTTATGGTTAAGTAGTGAAGAAGCAAGTCATACAACAGGACAAAAAATATTTATAGATGGTGGAATGCATATTGCATAGAAGGGAGAGAAAGATGATTAAACATGTATCGGTATTTACTTTAAAAGATAAAAATGAAATTAAACATTTTGTTGAAATGTTAGAAGAAGTTGGTAAAAAATGTCCTTTGATTATTAAAAGTGAAATAGGAGTAAATATGAGTGAACAACAATCTGTGGGACCTCATTTCGGTGATGTGATTCAAATTGTTGAATTTTCTAATAGGATAGACTTACAAAAATATCCTCAATCAAAGGAACATCAAAAGCTGTTAATGGATGGCCCAGAAATGGAAACTGTTACCGCAATAGATTATATAATTTAAGCATTCATTCATATATTAAAGAGCATTCATTCAAAATGGTGCTCTTTTTTTCATTTTACATTCATTTTTATGATTAAACAGTCAAAATATAATTGACTTTATGATTGAACGGTCATATAATGAACGCGTAAGAGGTGATCAGTATGGATAATCAACGCCATCAAATTATTTTAAATGAATTAGATAAAAAAGGGAATGTGACTGTGGCTTCCCTTGTTGAACTTACAGGAGCGAGTGAATCAAGTATACGACGAGATTTAGTAGAACTTGATCATCAAGGATTCTTAAAAAGAGTTCATGGGGGTGCAACCCTTATTCCTAAGGTAACACATACGATTGAAGATCCATTAGGAAAAAGACAATTATTAAATGCTGATGAAAAGAAAAAAATTGCAAAGTATGCAGCAGGAATGATTGAAGCCAATGATGTGGTTTATTTAGATGCAGGTTCATCAACTTTAGAGTTGATTGAATATTTAGATCAAAAAGAAGCACACTATATTACTAATGGTTTAATGCAAGCTCAACAATTGACCCTTAAAGGATTTCATGTAGTATGTCTTGGTGGAGAAGTGAGAAATATTACAGGAGCATGTGTGGGTGCTAGTACGATGAAGTCATTAAGTCGTTATCATTTTTCTAAAGGTTTCTTTGGAACAAATGGAATTGATTTAATGAATGGTTTTACGACACCAGATAGTGAAGAAGCTGTTATTAAGGAATTGGCTATGGAACGTTGTCAAATGAGTTATGTTTTATCGGATCATAGTAAATTTAATAAGGTGTATCATGTGACCTTTGGTCAAATAAATGATGCGGTGATTATTACAGATCATTGTGAAAAAGAAATTAAAGAACAAGCGACAGTTGTGGAGGTTAGAGATTAATGATTTATACAATTACTTTTAATCCATCTTTGGATTATATTATGCATGTTGATTGTTTTGAAGAAGGGGAAACAAACCGTTCAAAGCAAGAAGAAATTTATCCTGGAGGAAAAGGATTTAATGTTTCAACAATTTTAAGTCGTTTGAATCTTGAAACAACAGCTTTAGGGTTTGTTGCAGGATTTACAGGTGAAGAAATTGTTAAAGAATTAAAAGAAAGAGGATTTACTTGTGATTTATGTCAGTTAGAAAGTGGTCTTTCAAGAATTAATGTGAAGATGAAAGGGGCTAAAGAAACTGAAATTAATGGAAGTGGTCCAGATATTCCTCAAGAAAAATTAGATGAGTTATTTGAAAAATTAGATCATTTAAAAGAAAACGATACATTAGTTCTAGCAGGAAGTATTCCTTCTTCTTTACCTGATGATATTTATGAACAAATTATGAAAAAACTCGATCAACAAGGAATTAAAATCATTGTTGACGCAACTAATGATTTATTAAAGAAAGTATTACCTTATCATCCTTTCTTAATTAAACCAAATCATCGTGAATTAGAAGAATTATTCAATGTTAAAATTGAAAATAAAGAAGATCTAATTCACTATGCTCGAAAACTTCAAGAACAAGGTGCTATTAATGCTCTTGTTTCCCTTGGAAAAGATGGTGCTATTTTAGTAAGTGAAGACACACATGTTTATTATTGTGCAGGGGCTAAAGGAAAACTTTTAAATAGTGTTGGTAGTGGAGATAGTATGGTTGCTGGATTCATTGCTGGATATTTAAAGGATAAAAAATATGATGAAGCTTTAAAATTAGGAAGTGCTTGTGGCGGAGCCACAGCATTTAGTGAAGATCTTGCCGAAGCTTCCATGATTCAAGAAGTCTATAAACAATTACAAGTGGAGGAACTATAAATGAAAATCTTAGATTTATTAAAAAATGTTTCGATTGATGTTAATGCTACATGTTCAAATAAAGATGAAGCCATTGATACATTAGTTTCATTAATGGCAAAGCAAGGAAACTTAAATGATCAAGATGTTTATAAACAAGGAATTTATGCACGTGAAGAATTAAGTACAACAGGAATTGGGGAAGGAATTGCTATTCCTCATGCTCAAAGTGAAGCTGTAAATGCCCCAGGACTTGCAGCAATGGTTGTTAAAGACGGTGTCGATTATCAATCTTTAGATAATCAACCAGCAAAACTTTTCTTTATGATTGCAGTTCCTAAAACAGGTGGAAACGAACATCTACAAATTCTTGCTATGTTATCACAAATGTTGATGGATACAGACTTTAAAGATTCTTTAATTAACGCACAAAGTGTAGAAGAATTTATGGATTTAATCAATCAAAAAGAAGCAGCACAAAAAGCAAAAGAAGAAGAAAAAGAAGAAGCACAAAAAGAATTTACAGGAACTTATCGTTTGCTGGCAGTAACTGCTTGTCCTACAGGTATTGCTCATACGTATATGGCGGCTGAAGCTTTAGAAGAAAAAGCAAAACAAATGGGAATTACCATTAAAGTTGAAACAGATGGTAGTGGTGGTACGAAAAATGCCCCAACTACAAAAGAAATTGAAGAATGTGAAGCGATTATTGTTGCAGCGGATAAAAATGTTGAAATGGCTCGTTTTAATGGAAAACCAGTGATTCAAGTTAAAGTGGCAGATGGGATCAATAAAGCAGAAGAGTTAATCAATGAGGCCTTAAGTGGAAATGCCCCAATTTATCATGCAGATCACGTATCAACAACTGTTGAAAGTGAAAATGATGAAAGTGTTGGTCGTCAAATTTATAAACACTTAATGAATGGTGTTAGCCATATGTTACCATTTGTTATTGGTGGAGGTATTTTAATTGCTTTAGCTTTCTTATTTGATGATTATACAATTGATCCAAGCAACTTTGGTAAAAATACTCCATTAGCGGCTTTCTTTAAAACAACAGGAGATACAGCTTTTGGTTTCATGTTACCAATTCTTGCTGGATATATTTCGATGTCAATTTCTGATCGTCCAGGTCTTGCTGTCGGATTTGTTGGTGGAGCATTAGCTAACCAAGGAAATTCAGGATTTTTAGGAGCACTTGTTGCTGGGTTTGCAGCTGGATATTTAATGAAGGGGTTACGTAAATTATTTGATTATTTACCAGATGCTTTTGAAGGTTTAAAACCAGTTCTTTTATATCCGTTCTTTGGATTGTTATTAATGGCACTACTAATGACATTTATTATCAATCCACCTGTTGCTGCTATTAACACAGCTCTTACAAATGCTTTAAATTCAATGGGTGGTTCAAGTAAAGTAATTTTAGGAATGTTACTTGGTGGTATGATGGCTGTTGATATGGGTGGTCCAATCAATAAAGCAGCTTATGTTTTTGGGACTGCATCGATTGCTTCAGGAAACTATGATATCATGGCTGCGGTTATGATTGGTGGTATGGTTCCACCGCTTGCGATTGCTTTTGCAACATTCTTCTTTAAAAATCGTTTTACTAAAAAAGAACAACAAACAACACTTACAAATGTAATTATGGGATTGTCATTCATTACTGAAGGTGCTATTCCATTTGCAGCCTCAGATCCACTTCATATTTTACCTGCTTGTGTTGCTGGGTCAGCTGTTGCGGGTGCTTTATCAATGTTCTTTAATTGTACATTGATGGCTCCTCATGGTGGTATCTTTGTTATTGGTGTTATTTCAAATCCTTTAGGATATTTATTTGCCTTAGCTATTGGTTCAGTTGTAGGAATGTTTGGTTTAGCGTTATTAAAGAAACCATTAAAATAATATATGAGATTCTAGGTATTTTTATCTAGAATCTTTTTGTATGTTTTTTCTTTTTTTATCAATACTTTAAAAGAAAGGAAGATATTATGAAAAAAGAAGAAACAATGTTATTATTACAAGAATGTGATGCTGGTTTAAAAATGGCCATTTCTTCAATTGATGAAGTATTAGATACGATTCAAAATCAAGAATTTAAACAATTAAGCATTGATATTAAAAATCGTCATCAAAAACTAAAAGAAGAAGTTGATTATTTACTTAAAAAATACGAAATAAAAGAAAAGGAAGCTTCTTTAATGGCTAAAAGTATGTCTTGGATGAAGATGAATTTTAAAATTGCAATGGATCATGAAGATTCAACAGTAGCCTCTTTGCTTTTTCAAGGATGTGCTATGGGTGTAGAATCTTTGTATCATTATCTTCATGTTTATCAAGAAGCACATTCTAAAATAAAAGATATTGCTTTAAAATTAATAAAAATTGAAGAAGATTATAGTGAACAATTAAAGAACTATTTATGAAGCCAAAAAGAGGCTTCTTTTTACATTAAATATTTACAAAATAGAATAATTTAAATACAATTTAATGTATATCAAATAAAATTTCTAAAAAATGCAATTGATGTAAATACATTTTAATCTTTAACTTAATTGACCATTTGAAATAAATAATGATTAAGCGTCAAGTTTTGTATAAATTCAAATCTTATTTAATAAGATTTGACAGATGATTAATTAAGATTTTTAAAATAAAATTAACTAAAATGTATTATTTTTTATAATTGAAAGAATATTGCATTCAAGATATATACATAGTATTATATAATAAAATCTAATATGCGAGATAGCATTTTTGATAAATTAAAGCGACTTTCCTTAATGAGTAATTCTTATTATTTTGTTTAAAATGAGTTGAAAATTGAGGGGGGGGGGTACTAATATATAATGTAGGGGAGGAAGTGCTATGAATAAATTAAACAATGAAATACAATCCTATAGAAGAATGATTGATGTTTTAGATCAATGCATTGATGATTATCTTTTTGTTTTAGATATTGAAAATGATTCTTGTTATATTTCTCCTCATGCGGAAGTACGTTTTAAAATGGAAAATCATGAATTTAAAAATCCTATAGAAAAATTTAAAGAATTTATTTATTACAAGGATTATGATCTTGTTAAGGAAGATCTTGATTTGATTTTTACTGGAAAAAAAGAATTTCATAATTTGCAATATCGTTGGTTGAGTAAAGCAGGAAAAGCGATTTGGATCAATTGTCGTGGGAGTGCTATTTATGATGAAAATCATCAGATTAAATATTTAGTAGGATGTATTAACGAAATTGGAAAGAAACAAATTGCGGATAATGTGAGTGGATTGTTAGGTGAAACAAGTTTTAAAAACTTAATTATTTCTATTCAAGATGATATGCATAGAGGTTTTGTTTTAAGATTAGGAATTGATAATTTTAAAAATATTAATGAAAATTATGGATTAAAATATGGTGATGAAATTTTAAAACAAACAGGTAATTGTATTAAAGAACATCTATTAAATCATCAAAAGCTTTATCGTATTGTTTCAGATGAATTTATTATTTTAGATTTATTCGGAGATAAAAGAGACGCTAAAAACTTATATAATTGTATTCGTGATAGTATTACAGCTTATGTTGAATCAATCAACTATGAAGTTTATCATACTTTGTCGGCGGGTGCTTTATGCTTTGAAGAAAATCCAACTGCAAGTTATACAGAAATCATGAAATGGACGGAATTTGGTTTAAGTAAAGCTAAAAAAGATGGAAAAAACATGTGTTATGTTTTTAAAACAGAGGATTATAGAAAATTCCAACGTAAGAGTGAATTGATTAAATGTTTACATCAAGCTGTTGATCATGATTTTGTTGGATTTGAAGTTCATTTCCAACCGATTGTCCAAGTGGATAAAAATAGAATTACAAGTTTAGAGGCACTTTTAAGATTTGAATGTGATACGTTTGGAAAAGTGACACCTTATGAATTTATTCCTTTATTAGAAGAAAGTAATTTAATTATTCCAGTAGGGAAATGGGTTTTGGAACAATCTATACAGGCTGTTTGTTCGTTAAAACCATTTATTCCTGATTTAAAGGTTCATGTTAATATCTCTTATGTACAAGTATTAAAAACACCTATATTAAAAGATATTTTAAATATTATAAATCGCTACGATATTGAAAAAAATCAATTAGTAGTTGAACTTACAGAAAGTGGCTTTATTGAATCAGATGCAAGTTTCACCAATTTCTGTAAGAATTTAAAAGAAAATAATATTCAATTAGTCTTAGATGATTTTGGAACAGGATATTCTAATTTTCATTATTTATATAATCTAAAACCAAATTGTATTAAGATCGATAGAGGATTAATGCAAAATGCTTTATCAAATGATTATGAAAATCTTTTATTAAAACATATGATTGATATGTCACATAGTGTTGGGGTTAAAATGTGTATAGAAGGTGTTGAAACAGAAATAGAATTACATAAAATAATGAATATGGAAACAGACTATATTCAAGGATATTATTATAGTAGACCTTGTTCATTAGATGAATTAAAATATAAACTTGAAAATCATTTGATTATTAAAGAAGCTTAAGGGCTTCTTTTTATATATAAAAAGAGCTTCGTTTGAAGCTCTATCTGATTTGATTATATTTAGCGATACTTGTTTGACGGTGAATATCAAAGCACATTCCCATGGCAATCATATAGGAAAGTAAAGAAGATCCACCATATGATAAAAACGGTAAGGTGATACCAGTAATTGGTAATAATCCTAAAATCATGGCGATATTCCAAAATTGTTGGAAAATCATACAGCCAAAAATACCGGCAATAAAATATTTATCACTTTGATGGGTTGCTTTTAACCCAACATAAAGAATAATAACATCAAGTGCTAAAACAGAAACTAGCGTAATAGCAGCTCCGACAAAGCCAAATCCTAAAGTTATAACAGAGAAAATAAAGTCTGTATGTGCTTCTTGTAAGGAAATAATGACTGTCTCAAAGCCATGACCAAATAAACCAGCAGTTCCATAAGCCATCATCGCGTTGTAAAGCTGATAACCTTGACTTTGATAGGTTCCTTCAGGGTCTACCCAGCCATAGAAACGATCAAGTTTATGTCCTGTAATAATAGAAGAAAAGATATCTTGCCTAAAAATAAATAGATATGTGAAAATAATCAATATGACCGCTACAACTGCAAAACCAACAATATACCATTTTCTATTAATACCAGAAGCAAATAAAATAACGACAACGGCAAAAGCCATAATTAAAGTAACTCCGGCATCATTTTGAAGATAAGTTAAAATCATTGGTGGTAAGGCAATTTTCGCAACTTTCCAGATAAGTTGTAAATCTGATTCAAAAGTATGAATAAGATATCTTTCATTATGTAATGAGATGGTTTTAGACATACATATAATCATGACAACTTTCATAAATTCAGAAGGCTGGAAAGAAAATCCTGGGAAGTTATACCAAGATGTTGCTCCGTTTAAATCTTTCGCAAAAGGAATGATATGCATTCCTAATTTATAGATCGCAAATCTTTGAATGACAAGTCCTACGAGAAAAACAATAAGGATGCCGTAGAAAATCCACATTCCTGAATAAATACGATCATTTCCAAAACGACTAATAAGGTAAATAAGACCGACACCAATACCATAATAAAGAAGCTGCTTTGTCCAATATCCTGTTGGATTTGGATAGGTGATATATCCTGCAGCACATTTAATTGTATAACAACTGATTAAACAAAGTATAAATAAAATCGTAGCCAATGGCCAACAAATTGTTGAATCAAAATATTTTTTCATTTTGTCACCCCTTGTGTTTTATAGTATACTATAAATATATCATAAAAGAAATTTTTTTTAGAAAGGAAATGAATATGTCAGATTATTTTATTTATATTCTTATAGCCGTAGTGCTTATTGTTTTAGTATGGTTTATTTTTGCGAAGGGATTAAAGAATAAAAAGCCAAAAGAAGTGACTTTAAAGGATATTCCTATCGATTTAGAAGCATTGATCAATGCTTTTGGTGGAATAGATAATATTAGAGAAACAGAAGCACAAGGAAGCAAGATACGAGTCTTTGTAGAAAATGATGATTTAGTTAAAGTGAATGTTTTAAAAGAATTAGGGGCTAGTGGAATCATTCAATCTACGGGGAAAGTAACTGTGATTCTTGGTAAATTCTCAAGTGAAATCAGTGGAATTATAAATGATAAGAAATAGAAAATATAAGGAGGAATAAGCATGAAAGAGAGAATACAGATGTATGAACCCTTTTTTCATCATTATTATATAGACGAAGTCTTGAATAATTATGAATTAGAGACATTGATTCGTGTAAAAAAAGATGATTATGAACAAAGTATTGCTTATGTTAAACTTGTTTCGGTGTATTCTCATCATGCAGACCTTGAAGAAATACAACAACAAGTAGACTCCATTCGCTTCATGATGGAAACTTATGAAGATTATGAAGAGTTTGAACAATATCTTATTGAAAATGAAGATCATAAAGTCATTGGTATTGATTTATGTGCGCTTACTTATAATCATCATTTTGATGAGTTGGAATTAGAGGAGTTAACACCCGATCAATATTATCAAGTAGGACTTTATTACTATGATCAAAGAAAATATGATGAAGCTCTTGAATGTTTTCGTTTAGGAGAAGAATGTGAAGATGTTGATTGTTTATGTGTTTTAGGCTATATGTATGAAAAAGGACAAGGTGTTAAACAAAATAATCAAGTAGCGATGACTTATTATAAACTCGCGAGTGATTTAGGAAGTGTTGTTGCTTCATGCAATCTTGCCTATTTTTATGAATACGGTATTGATGTTGAACAAGATTACGAAAAAGCATATGAATTATATTCGTTAGGCTTGGATGAAAAATTTCCTCGCTCATTGTTTTCAACTGCTTTTTTCTTGCAACATGGTTTAGGTGTGGAACAAGATTTGGAAGAAGCCTTTTATCGTTTTGAAGAAGCTGCGGCTTTAGGACATAATGATGCTATTTGTGCCCTTGGTGAATGTTATGAATTTGGTCAAGGGGTTAGTCAAGATTATCAAAGAGCTTTTCATTATTATGAAAAAGCTTCTTATGAAGAAAGCAGTCTCGCTAAGTATAAGTTAGGACGTTTTTATGATCTAGGTTTAGGTTGCAATGAAAATCATCAAAAAGCTTTTTATTGGTATCAAGAAGCCGCTAAAGATGATTTAGATGTTGCGATAACTGCACTTGCAACGTGTTATGAATTTGGTCGTGGTATTGAAAAAGATAGTCAAAAAGCTTTGGAATATTATTTAAAAGCAGCGCATATGGGCTATGTGAATGCTCAATATTGTTTGGGCTATTTTTATGAAATGCATAGTGAAATAGAAAATTCATTAAATGAAAGTTTTTATTGGTATTTAAAAGCAAGTAAACAAGGAGATAGCCAAGCGATGTTGGCTGTAGCTTATTACTATGGCCATGGTTTAGGAACAACAAAAAATGAAGAAAAGGCTTTTGAATTTTATCAAAAGGCTTTACAGTTTGGTGAAAAAGAAGCTTATTATCATCTTGGAATTTGTTATTTAGAAGGAAAAGGAGTCAAACAAGATAAAGGCAAAGCAATTGCATTACTTGCTCTTGTTGAAGATCAATATAATTTGGCTGCTTATTTAATAGGTCAATATTTTAAAGAAAGGCATGATACTCATGAAGCAATTCATCATTTTAAAATCGCTATTCAAAAAGAAGATGAAGAACAATCTCTTTATCAACTTGCACTCTATGGTGAACAAGGTATTGAAATAAGTGAAGATGAGATGATGGATTATCTTTTAAGAAGTGCTAAAAAAGGATATTCACCAGCACTTGTCAAATATGCTTATTATTTAGAAAATGGGATTTATGTTGAAAAAGATTATCAAAAGGCTTATGAATATTATTTGTCTGCTTGTCAAAAACAAAATAGAGAAGGTTTCTATCATTTAGGAAGATGGTTTTTCTATGGAATAGGTCAAAAAGAAGATAAACAAAAAGCCATGCAATATTATAAACAAGCCAGTGATTATCATTATTCAAAAGCAAGTTTTATGCTTGGTTATATGTATCATTATGGTGATGGAACATCTAAAGATTTAAAAAAAGCAAAAGAATATTATCAACTTGCACTTCAAGATGGTTATCTTGAAGCACAAAAGGAATTAGATAAATTAGAGGTAGAAAAATGAGTTTTAAAACAAAATTAGAAAAATACGCAAAATTAATAGTTCAATCTGGATTAAATGTACAGGAAAAACAAACTGTTGTCATTAGTGCGTCTATTGAAAGTTATCAACTTGTTCGCGAAGTGACAAGACAAGCTTATCTTGTGGGAGCTAAAGAAGTTGTTGTTCATTACAGTGATGAAGAAGTGACACGTATGAAATATGAAAATATGGCAGAGGATGATTTCTTACAAGTACCGACATGGTTTTCAACTTTTAGAAATGATTATGCTTTAATGAATGCATGTTTTTTATACATTGATGATGAAAATCCAGAAATGCTTGCAGGGATTGATCCTAAAAAGATTTCAAATTGGCAAAGAGCGGTTAAAAAAGCATGTAAAACTTATTTTGATTTGTCAGATAATATGACAAATGCTTGGTGTATTGTTGGTGGTGCTACCCAAAAATGGGCAAATAAAGTTTATCCAGACATGTCAAATCAAGAAGCTCTTGATAGTTTATGGAATGCAATTTTTAAAGCAGCTAAAATTGATGAAGAACATGATCCCGTTGAATTATGGAATCAACATCGCCAATCTTTTGAAAAAAGAGTAAATCATTTAAATAGTCTTAATTTAAAGAAACTTTATTATAAAAATAGTAAAGGAACAGAAATTACGATTGGATTAAATGAGGATTATTTATTTGCTGGTGGAGGAAGTTATTTAAAAAACGGTGTTTATAATTTTCCAAATATTCCAACCGAAGAAATCTTTACTTCACCTAATAAAGATGATGTAGAAGGAATTGTCTTTAGTTCTCTACCTTTGAGTTATGGTGGAAATATTGTTGATGAATTTTATTTACGCTTTAAAGATGGACAAGTGATTGATTTTGGTGCAAAAGAAGGTTATGAAGTTTTAAAAGGAATTATCGATAGTGATGAAGGTAGTAAACGCTTAGGAGAAATTGCTTTGATTCCTTATCATTCACCGATCAATGAATTAAAAACGCTATTCTATAATACGCTTTATGATGAAAATGCTTCTTGTCATATGGCTCTTGGTATTGGGTTTTCAGAGTGTATTAAAGGTGGTATTGATATGAATAAAGAAGAATTATTTAAAAAGGGTATTAATGATTCTTTAGTTCATGTTGATTTTATGATGGGAACAGAAGATTTAATGATTGATGGTATTTTAGAAGATGGTAGTCATGTAAAAATCTTTGAGAATGGAAATTTTGTATTTTAACGAAAGTGGGTAAAACCCACTTTTTGTGATTTAAAGGAAGAATTTTTTCATAAATAAGTAGCAATTCTACCTATTTTGTGGTAATAATTGTAATGTTGAAATTAAAGAATAAAAATGTATATAGATTGAGGGAGGACGCAATGGAAGATTTAAGACAACAAATTGAAAAAAGAAGAACATTTGCGATTATTTCCCATCCGGATGCTGGTAAAACAACATTAACTGAAAAGTTCTTACTTTATGGAGGAGCAATCCAACAAGCAGGAACAGTTAAAGGAAAGAAAAACAGTAAACATGCGACAAGTGACTGGATGGAAATTGAAAAACAAAGAGGGATTTCAGTAACATCTTCTGTATTACAATTTAATTATCAAGGATATTGTATCAATATTTTGGATACTCCAGGACATCAAGACTTCTCGGAAGATACTTATCGTACTTTAATGGCGGCAGATTGTGCTGTTATGGTTATCGATGCAAGTAAAGGGGTCGAAGATCAAACACGTAAATTATTTAAAGTTTGTACAATGCGTCATATTCCTATTTTTACTTTTATTAATAAGATGGATAGAGAAGCAAGAGATCCTTATGAATTAATGGAAGAAATTGAACAAGAATTAGGAATTGAAACATGTCCAGTGAACTGGCCAATTGGTTCAGGAAAACGTTTTGCAGGAGTTTATGAAAGAGATGACAAAGAAGTTATTCGCTTTATTCCTGTAGATGGTGGAAAAAAAGAAGTTGAAACAGAAATTTTAAAAGCGGATGATCCTAAATTAAAAGAATACGTTGAAGATGAACTATATGATAAGTTACAAGAAGATATTGAATTACTCGATATGGCAGGAAATGAATTTAGCTTGGAAGCAGTACGTGCTGGTAAGTTATCACCTGTATGTTTTGGTTCAGCTCTTACAAACTTTGGAATTGAACCATTCTTAAAACATTTCTTAAATATGACAACACCTCCAACACCAAGAATGGCAGATGGTGAAGTCATTGATCCTTATCAAGAAAATTTCTCAGCCTTTGTTTTCAAAATTCAAGCAAATATGAATTCAAGACATCGTGATAGAATGGCATTCTTTAGAATTTGTTCAGGTAAATTTGAAAAAGGAATGGAAGTTTATCATTATCAAGGAAAGAAAAAAATTAAATTAAATCAATCAAAACAATTAATGGCAGATGAACGTAGTGAAGTAAATGAAGCCTATGCAGGAGATGTCATTGGTGTCTTTGATCCGGGTATTTTCTCTATTGGTGATACCATTACAACAGGTAAAAAACATTTTGCTTTTGAAGGGATTCCTACATTTGCGCCAGAACATTTTGCGATGATTCGTAATAAAGATACCATGAAAAGAAAACAATTTGTAAAGGGTGTAGAACAAATTGCTAAAGAAGGAGCTATCCAAATCTTTACGGAGCTTGGTGGCGGTATGGAAGAAATTATTGTTGGGGTTGTTGGGGTACTTCAATTTGAAGTTCTCGAACATCGTTTAAAAAATGAATATAATGTAGAAATTCATAAATCACCACTTCCTTATCAATATATTCGTTGGGTAAAAGAAGGTACTGATTTAAAATCATTAAATCTTTCTTCTGATACAAGAAAAGTTCAAGATTTAAAAGGTCAACCATTATTACTTTTCACAAATGATTGGGGTGTTCGTTGGGCACAAGATAAAAATAAAGACCTTGAATTATTAGAATTTTCTAAAAACTAAAATTATAATTAAAAATGACAAGTTTCATATATGACATTTGTCATTTTTTGTTAAAAAAATAAAAAAGATTAGTTCTTATTAAAATAAAGTGATATGGATGGAAAATAAATTTCTTTTTTTCATATTTCTCTCCTTTGCGTATCCTCATTATATCATAGAAATTTGTCATATATAATCTTGTGTTGTACAATAATAGAGAAATGGGGTGATCATAATCGCTAATACAGGGAAAAGATGTCTTTGTAGATGTATTGTGTCTATGGAGGTTATTATTGGTAAAGAAAAGAATACGTTATTTGAACAAGGGGCGGTTTATGATTGTGTCATGAAGGATCAAGGTAATGAAATTATTCATTATAAGGTCTATGGAGATGAATTTTCTTTGTCATGTACGGATAAGGAGTTTAAACAAAACTTTGTTCTTATTCAACATAAAAAAACAAGCCGATAGAGTAGGCTGTTTTGATTTTTTAAGAAAATATGTTACAATGAAATGCGTTAAAAAAAGGAGAAAAGCAGATGGAACGTATATATTATATAGATCATATTAAAACCGAAGATATCAATGCTTTATCTTTAAAGTTAAACAGTATGCAAGAGGTTTCACGTATTAAAATAAATAAGGATTCGATTTCTTTTAATTGCGCAAGACCTGATAATATTCAAAACTATTTAGATGAATCAAATATGGATTATATTTTAAAAGAAATGGTCAATCGAAAAAAAAGGGAATATATTTCTAATCAAAATAAAGTTGAAAAAATATTTATGTTTACTAATTTAGAAAGTGAAGAAGAAGCAAATGAAATCAAAGATATTCTTTCTAAATACAGTGTTTTTGAAAATGTACAACTTGATTTTCAAAATAAGATGTTAACACTGACATCTTCTGCTTACGCTTTAAATCGTATTAAGCGTATTGTTGAAAATGTCAATCCAAATATTCAAGTAGAACAATGGAAAAAACCATTTAAGTCACAAGATTTATTTAATGAAAAATATTTTCAAAAATATGCACGCATTGCCTTGTTTTGTGTAGGTGTTGCCTTAGGACTCGTTACTTTTGGAGATACAACATTTTTAACTTATGTAGGTTGGTTTATTGCTTTAGTTATATGTAATGAAAAAGTATTACAAGATGCCAAAAGAGATTTACAATTAAAGAATTACTTAAGTGAAAATGCAATCTTTTTACTTGCCTGTTTAGGTGGATGGGTTTATGGCGCTTTTATAGAAGCACTTGTTGTCTCTGTTCTTTATCAATTTGGTAAACAATTGATTATGCAGGTAACACAATGGTCAATGCAAAAACTAGATGAGCTCGTTTCTCATCAAAATTTAGGAAGACGCTTAGTTAAAGAAAATGAAGAAATGGTTCCTTTAACAGAATTTGATATTGGAGATGTTCTTGTTGTTAAAGAAGGAGAAACAATTCCTTTAGGTGGAAAGATTATCAAAGGGAAAGCAAAATTAGATGTTTATGCAATCGATGGAAGTGATGTATATCAAACATCTAAAATTGGTAACGAAGTATTCAGTGGAACTGTCGTTACAGAAGGGTATCTTCATATAAAAACAACAGCTTTATATGATGTTTCAGCGATGTCAAAAATTGTTGATATTGCGACAAATGCTCCAATATCTTCTTCAAGTACAGAAAAAATTATTAATAAAGTTTCTGATATTTATACAAAGGCTTTAATTATTGTCGGTTTGATTTGTTGTGTGATTTTACCAATTTTAAATTTGCATGATAATTTAAAATATATGTATTTAGGAATTATTATGTTGACTGTATCGGGTAGTTTTGCTTATGTACAAGGAGCATCATTTACTTTGCTTGCGGGTGTTGCCAAAGCCTTTTCTAAAAAGATTGCAATCAAAGAAAATAGTGGATTAGATGATTTAAATACATGTACAACAATTATTTATGATCGTTTTGATGGGATTGAAACAACAGAAGATGAAATGGATTTATTTGAAAAAATCAAAGGGTTACATAAATCATTGATTATTTTCAATGATGGACCAGTAGATTTGGAAAATGATGAGTATACAATCTACAACAATTATTCTGTTGAACAAAAATTAGCAGTTATGGATAAGGCTCTTGTAGCGGGACCAGTTGCTTACATTGGTGATTGTGATAAGGATATTGCTTTACTTCAAAAAGCTTCTGTAGCGATTTCACGTGGTGGTGTTCATAACGAAAATGTGACAAAGAATAGTGATATTATGTTAACGGATTCTAACTTTGATACAATTATTGATTTATTAAAAATTGCTCGTAAACAAAAAGCAGTAAATATTCAAAATACATTTATTGGTATTTTAATTAGTTTATTGGTTGTTTTATTAGGTGTTTTAGGTCTCATGCCTTGGTGGGTTGCTTGTATAATCTATATTTTAGAATCAGTTTTGGTTTTATTCAATTCACAATTAATCATAAGAATGTAAAATGCAAAGTTTTCTTTGCATTTTTTAGGAGAAAAAAATGAAAGTAAAAAAAGAAATGAAATTAATTGATTTTTTATCATTATCGTATAATCGTAAGAATGTTAAAAATCTATTAAAATATAAAGAAGTATATGTTAATGGTAAACAAGTTAGCCAATTTGATTATTTATTAAAAGAAGATGATCTTGTAGAAATAAAAAAAGAAAATAATTCGCTTCTTGAAATTCTTTATGAAGATCAAGATTTTGTCGTTATTAATAAACCATCGGGTTTGTTAAGCATGTCAGATGGAAAAGAAAAAGAAAAGACTGCTTATCATTATGTAAGTGAATATTTAAAAAAACAAAACAAAAATCAAAAAGTATTTATCGTTCATCGACTTGATCGAGAAACATCAGGAGTATTAATGTTTTGTAAAAATGAAAAAGTAAGGGATCTTCTACAAAAAGATTGGAATAAAATTGTATATTTAAGAGGCTATATGGCTTTAGTAGAAGGAAAAGGACTAAAAAAACAAGGAACTTTAAAAAATTATCTTGCTGAAAGCAAAACGCAACAAGTCTATATTTCTAACAAAGAAAAAGGAAAACTGGCGATTACACACTATAAAGTCATTAAAGAAATGAAGAATCAAACACTTTTGGAAATTAATTTAGATACAGGTAGAAAAAATCAAATTAGAGTTCAACTCTCTAATATTAATCATCCAATTGTTGGTGATAAAAAATATGGAGCAACATCGAATCCAATAAGACGTTTAGGTTTACATGCCCATGCTTTTGGTTTTGTTCATCCTAAAACAAAGAAAAAATATGAATTTAAAACAGATTGTCCAAAAGAATTTTATGGAAGATAAATATTAGACAGTATAAGAAAATATGTTGTTTTGATCCAATAGGTAATGAAAGAAAAATAATTATTCTTCTGCTATTTTATTAATATAGTGATTTTTTATTTAAAAGAACAACATCTTGTGGAAGATTTTCGTTAATTGCACCAATAATTGGATAAGAAACATACAATTCTTCAAGATAAGTAATATCATCATTTGAAAGTTTAATATTGAAAGCATCTATGCAACATCAATATATTTCATTTTAATAGCAACGAAATTGGTGAAGAAACACCTTTTGTTCATAGCCAAGCAAGCGACATTTGTGCCATTTTATAATTATATTTTTTAGCTAATTCATTATAATTTCTATATCTTGTTTTCCATTTGATCATATTTGTTTTTATTTTGGTTTGTTTTTTATATAGCATAGACATGGGTTAGCCATATTGTAACTTTTAGATATTTTTTATAGCTTCTTCCCAAACTCTATGAAAGTTAAGGGCCTTTCATAGAGTTTTTGCTTTTTCATCTTTTTTTTTGATATATTTGTATCGGAAAAGAGATGAAACCAAATGAAAGCGGAACAAAGAAAAAATAGAAATAGAATGATTGAAAGATTTATTCAAGGGCTCTTGATGATTGTTTTAATCGTTCTAACGATTTTTATGATGATTGATGTTAATAAAATACAAGGAAATGCAAGAGTTATTAATTATGCAGGGATTATACGTGGAGCAACACAACGTGAAATAAAATTAGAAATATCAGGAAATGCGAATAATAGCTTAATTCGTTATTTAGATGATATTTTTGATGGGTTGATGCATGGCGGTGGGAAGTATCAACTTACAAAAATAGATGATCAAAAATATCAAAATAAATTAGCAAAACTTAATAAGGCATGGGTTTCATTAAAAGAAGAAATTCAAAAAGTAAGAGAAAATGGTTATGAAAATACCAATATTATTAATATGAGTGAAGACTATTTTTATCTTGCTGATGAAACAGTAACAGCAGCTGAAAATTATTCTCAACATTGTGCTTCACAACTTAATTCCATTGAAAAAGGTCTTATTGTCACAAGTACTCTTATTGTTTGTGTCATTATTAGAGAAACGATTTTAGCTATTGTCTTGATGAAAAGAAATAAAGAATTAAATAAACTTGCTTATATTGATTTACATACAGGACTTCCAAATAGAAGCCGTGTTGAAGAATTAGTTGGTGAATACAATCATTTTGATCAACCATCTGCAATGATTGTATTTGATTTAAATGATTTAAAAGAAGTCAATGATTCGTTAGGGCATGTTGCAGGAGATACGCTCATTATGAACTTTGCTGATATTATTAGAACTTCTATACCAGATAAGCATTTTGTAGGAAGATATGGTGGTGATGAATTCATTGCTTTACTTACAAATGTAACAAAGGATGAGGTAGAAGAAATTATTGCTAGTGTTCAAAATGAAGCAAAACGTTATAATGAATTCAGCAAACAAATACACATTGATTTCGCTTATGGTTATGCTCTTTCTACAAGCTATCAAGAAGCAAATTTAAAAGTATTATTAAATCAAGCAGATAAAAATATGTATGACTGTAAAACACGTATGAAACAAGCAAGAAAAGGATAAGAAAAACAAGCCAGTTCATTTTAAACTGACTTGTTTTTTATAGATGATATTTTGTACCTCGTCCACGGCCTGTTTTTCTTATAATATTTTCTTCTTTTAATTTATTTAAAATATCTTTTACTTTTGAACGACTATAAGGTACTAATGATAGAATTTCACTAATTGATAGTTCATTATATTGTTTAAATAGATTATAAATGATTTCATTGTCTGTTTTTAAATCTGATTTTGAACGAGTAACAGGTAAAGTGATTTGAATTGTATTAGTACTTGTATTAAAAATAGGTTTGTTAATACTTTCATTGTAAGAATGTATAATTCTAAGAATTCCAGTTCCAAAGATTTCGACAATACCTAAACGGAAAAATACATTACTGATAATTGGATTTCTTAAAGAAGAAATCATACCAGAGATATATTCATCTTTTGTGATTCCATTTATAAGACCACCAGGTGATACAATTTCAATTCGATCTTCAAACATAGAAATTCTTATTTTTGCGTTCAAATCCCATGCCCTATGAATGAGAGCATTAGCGATAGATTCACGAAAAGCTTCTTCGGGAATAAGTTCTATTTTTTTTCTATAACTTCCATCAATTTCTTCATATTGATAATAATCGATATATGTTTGAATTGCTAAATCATACATTTTTAAAATAGACATATTTTCTAGAAGAAGTCTCTTTTTTATAATATTTATGCTTTTTCCAAATATCGCAATATCAATCCCTGGAAAGGAATTGTTATCAGATAGAAGCTCAGCAGCATTATTAAAATGATTATTATTAAATAAATTAAGCGTTTTTAATGTATCTTTATTAAATGTATTAATAGAAATAGCTTCTTTCAATTTTTGTTCAAGATACTTAAAATCTAAACGAATATTACTTGTTGGTAAGTCTTCATAATTTATTTTTTTTCCTTCTAAAATAAGACGAGTTAATTCAAAAGAATCTACTTCGATTGTTGAAGTATCATTTCTTTTAAATGCCTTAGAGTTATATAGATAAGGTTTATTTTCTCCAGGGTTTACAATAAGTGATATTGTTTTATTAAAATCATCTACTTCTAAACGATAATTTGGTTGTGGAAAGATATTATCATTAATTCTATTTTCTATATCAAGACAACGTTTGTTAGGATTTTCTATACCTTTGATTTTTCCATCATCATCAATACCAAATAGGATTGTTCCACCATTGTAATTTGAAAAAGCACTTACTGTTTTTAAAAAGGACTTTGAAATTTCTTCTTTGAATTCTAAAATATTTGTTTCTTTCATATATTTTATTCACCTCTTTATAATATGACCAATTATATAATAATTATACCGAAAAAGTCCATAAATTCAACCATATTTATTTTATGGCTTTTTTTTATGACCGGAAATGGCCATAAAATAAAAAACAATCATTTTTAGATAAACTCAATACATTTTTAAAATGAAGATTCTAAAGTATATAATAGAAAAAGGAGGTTATGATGAAAAGAAAATTATATCATTTTATATTTGTTGTTGTTTGTGTTTTATCACTTTGTGGTTGCAACAATACTTCAAAGATCAAAGGGAATACAAGAAAAGTAGTCATTCCTTATTCTTTTTCACTTCTTTGTGGACAAACGAGTGAAAAAGATTTAAATAAAATGGTTAAAACATATAATAAAGATAAAAATTACTGTTCTAAAGCCTATAAGAAAAATAAAGATGTGATCTTAATTTCTACAGATTCACAAATAGAAAAGTATATTAAAGATAATAAAAAAATCATCGATACTGCTATGAAGAAATTCATTAAAAGCAACAAGCTTTATAAATATAAAATTAAAGAGGATTATTCATCTATTCAATTATATTTTGATGAAAACATACTAGAAGATACTTACCAACAATTGTTAGCAGTAAGTATTAATTTTACAAGTTTAAATTCTATTTTATTAAATGGAAAAGATTGGCATATAAAATGGCAAGTCATTAATTGCCATACTAATAAAACAGTTGTTACTTGGAATTTACCAAATGATGAAGAAAATAGTTTTCAGCAGATGATTGGAAACAAAGTTATGAATAAATTATGAATAAAATCAAGAATGATTGTTTTTTGAAACAAAACTTGATATTATTGTAATGAAGAAGTTTATCTTCAACAATCAGGTGATTCTCTACCAAATAGTGAGAGCTAAAAAATCAGGTGATTCCCTACCAAATAGTGGGAGCTAAAAAATCAGGTGATTCTCTACCAAATAGTGAGAGCTAAAAAGGATACGAAGAGTAAAATCTTCGTATTTTTTATTTAAAGGAGAAAATTTATGAAATTGTATGAAATTGATCGAGATTATATGGATTATCTTCATAAGATAGATTCAAAAGTATTAACACATAATGTAGATAAACATCAAAGAAAGTTTATAGCGATAAAAGTTAAACTAAATGGTTATCAGTATTTTGTACCCTTATCATCTCCTGATTTTAGAGATTATTATGATGATCATGGTATCAAGAAAGTACAGTTTACTCGAGTACCTACCATTAAGAGGATTTTTAATGGAAATCCTACAGTTGAATCTTATTTAGGAAAATTATTATTTAATAATATGATTCCTGTTCCTAAAGGATCTTATTATGAATTTAATATTTTTTTAGAAAAAGATCAAAAGTATAAAGGATTACTTATTGATCAAGTACGTGTTTTAAGAAGTAAGAAGAATCAAGAAGATATTTTAAAAAGAGCACAAGTTGTTTATAAACTTAAAAGTAGGAATTCTTCTTATAGTTATATCCAATATGCAACCGTAGATTTCTCTTTATTAGAAAAAGCATGTGATAAATACATTGAAAAATATGGATGTTAATGAATTGTTCAAAAAAATATATTATAATAGAAAAAGAATGAAAGGAGAAGCGTATGAAAGAATATTTAGCTTTTGATGTTGGAGGAACATCTGTCAAATATGCATTATGTAATGAAGAAGGGGAAGTTTCTTCAGCAAGTAAATTTAAAACACCAGATACATTGAATCAAATGTATCTTGAAATGGAAAAAGTCGTTCATAATTATCCAAATGTAGAAGGAATCGCTTTATCAATGCCAGGAGCAGTTGATAGTGATGGGGGCATTATTTATGGTTCAAGTGCAATTAATTATATTCATGGACCAAATATCAAAGAAGACTTACAAAATCGTTTTCATAAACCTGTAGAATTAGAAAATGATGCCAACTGTGCAGCCTTAGCAGAAGTGTGGAAAGGGGTCGCTAAAGAAGAAAGTGATTGTTGCTTTATTGTTAGTGGTACAGGAATTGGTGGTGCTGTTATTAAAGATAAACATGTTCATCATGGAAATGCTTTACATGGTGGTGAATTTGGTTATATGATCATGCGCTATGAACCAAGTGAAGGAAAATATTATACATGGTCTGATGATGGTTCTACCGTAGCTGTTACTAAAAGAGTAGCAAAAGAATTAGGAAAAGATTATCATGATTTAGATGGAAAAGAAATTTTTGATCATGCTAGTGTTAATGAAGTGTATAAAAAATATGTTGATGAATATTATCGTACACTTGCTATGGGTATTTATAACTTACAATACGCTTATGATCCAAGTATGATCGTTATTGGAGGAGCTATTTCAACAAGAGAAGAACTATTAGATAAAGTCAATGAACAATTAGATATCATCTTTGGTCAACTAACACACGCTCATGTAAGACCAAACATTAAAGTATGTAAGTTTGGCAACGATGCAAATCTTATAGGAGCAACCTATCATTATATTCAAAGACATGGATAGGAGGCTATTATGAATAAAGGAATACCTAAAATAAATACACAACTTAGAAGCCATACTATTTTAGTACCAGAAGTTTATCGTGAAGCAACAGGTGTTTTAATCAATGGAAAACGTATCAAATCATTGGTGTTTTCTACAGATGTGGCAGTTATTGCCAACTGTAATGCTGATGCTGTTATTGCTGTTTATCCTTTTACACCAACTATTCAAATTACTCAAGCAATTATTTCAGTCGCACAAAGACCTGTCTTTGTGGGTGTTGGTGGCGGAACAACAGCAGGTAAACGAGTAGAATCGATTGCTTTAGATGCTGAACTTCATGGCGCTACAGCCGTGGTTTTAAATGCTCCAACGACCACAAAATTCGTTCAAAACCTCGCACAAGATATTGATATTCCAGTTGTTTTAACGATTGTTTCTTTAAATGAAGATTTAGAACAAAGAATGTTACATACAGGAGCTAATATCATTAACGTTTCTGGAGGAAAAGATACTGTAAAGATTGTTAAAAAATTAAGAGAAATCAGTCCTGATTTTCCAATTATTGCAACAGGTGGACCAACTGAAGAAACTGTAAGAGAAGTTATTCAAGCAGGTGCTAATGCCGTTACCTTTACACCTCCTACTAATGGTGAAATCTTTAAAGGCATGATGGAAGAATATAGACATAGATATGATTAATAAAAGTTCCTCGGTTGAGGAACTTTTATAGTAAGGTGTTTATTATAAATAGATGCTTGATTGTGTAGATACAGCATTAAAAAACATAATGTAGTAAATTGGAATATAAATTATTTTGCTTTTTTCTACTTTTTTGTTGGATATAATTATGTTTATTGATTTTTCAATATTTTTTCTTTATAAAATAGAAGATGATAAATCTTAAAATTTATAAAGAAAAAGATAATATTTTGTAAAAAATTGAAATGTCATATCAAATGTGCTATTCTTTGAAAGAAGAAATGAGGGAAATAGATATGAAAGTATTAAAAAAGATAATATCATGGCCTGTAGTTTTAACTATTCAAGTTTTATCTTCAGTAGCTTTGTTATTCTTATTATTTAAGTTGGGAGTAGTCCCAACTAAATACATGATTATTTTAGTTGCAGCATTAGCTGTACTTGCATTACTCATGTATTTCTTTATGAAACCAGCAAAAGGAAAACATGCAGTCAATGCAAGACAGTCTATTGGAAAGATTATTTCATTAGTATTAAGTATTGTTTTATTAATTGGTTCTGTTTATGTAGCTAAAGGAAGTTCTACATTAAATAAAATTTCTGGTGCTGATACAAAAACAGTACATTATGCTATTTTAGTATTAAAAGATAGTAAAATTGATAGTTTATCAGATCTTAAAAATGAATCTATTGAATATAACTTACAATATGATGCTAAAAAAGATATGAATCAAATCATTGCTAAAGCAAAACAAGAACAATCAAGTATTTCGTATGATGAAACAAATGATGATTATTCTAAACTTGCTGATGATCTTTATAACAATACCGTACATGCTATCTTAGTCAATACAGCATATAATGGTATGTTTGAAGAAGCACATGAAAACTTTGCAAATGAAACAAAAGAAATTTGGACAAATGAAGTTGATACAGAAGTAAAAAGCTTCGCTAAAGATGTAGATGTAACATCAAAACCATTTACAATCTATATTTCAGGTATTGATACATATGGAAAAGTATCTACGATTTCAAGATCAGATGTTAATATGATCGTAACAGTAAATCCTAAAACAAAACAAATCTTAATGTCATCAATTCCTAGAGATTACTATGTTACATTAGCTAACAAAGGTAAAAAAGATAAATTAACGCACTCAGGATTAGCTGGACCTGAAAATACAGTTAAAACAATGGATAATTTCTTAGGTATTGATATTAACTATTATGCACGAGTTAACTTTACTTCATTAATTACTATGGTAGATGCACTTGGTGGAATTGATTTGGATTCAGATAGTACATTCAGTACAGGAGAATATTCATTTAAAAAAGGTGTTCAACATGTAAATGGGCAAAAAGCACTAGCATTTGCCAGAGAAAGACATGCTTTTGGTGGAGGAGATAATATGCGTGTTAAACATCAACAAGATGTATTAATGGCTATGTTGAAAAAAATGATGTCACCAGCTATTATTACAAACTATACAGGTGTTTTAAATTCGATTGCTGGATGTTTTGAAACAAATATGTCATCAGATAACATTACTGATATGATTCAAATGCAAGTAAATGACATGGCTTCTTGGACATTTACACAAAAACAATTTGAAGGTAAAGGTGTTATGCAAACAGGTGGAGCTTATATGCCTAATACTAAATTATATTACATGATTCCTGATGACAGTAGTGTATCTGAAAATATTGCTGCAATTAAAGCGGTATTAAATGGACAAATAGTAGAATAAATTTAAAAGAGGTATTGACATGAAAGAAAGAGTGGTAGAAAATCATATAGCAAGCAAGTGTAGTTTTCTACACTCTTTTTGATTTACGATATTCTACAAAAAAGCTATGAAATTTATATAAAATCTCATAGCTTTTTTCGTGTAAAAATTTGACATAAAGTGGCAAATATGGTAGATATATGCTATTATTGATGTAAGCTGTATTAGAATGTAAAAAATAAAAGTATATATAAGTTTGGGAGATGTTATAAAAATGGATAAACAGAAAGCACTGCGTGTCTTTGGATTGTTTATTGCGGATATATTCACTATAGTTTTAAGTGTTTATGGTGCGCTAATTTTAAGATTTAACGGTCCAATTGAAACAATGTACCTTCAACGTGCAAATTCTATTATTATACCAATTGTGGTTGTGTGTTATGGGATTTTGTATGTGTTTGAAATGTATAAAGGAATATGGAAATATGCTTCTATTGCGGAATTGTGGAATATTATTTTTTCATCAATCACTTCAACATTAGCGATAACAATTATAAGTTATGTAACAGGAAATACTTTACCTGCAACATGTTATTTAATGACGTTAGTTATTCTTGTTGCTGGATTATGTGCTTCAAGATATTCATATCGCTTGATAAGAATGTTTAGAAGAGAGTATTTGTATAGTGAAGAAAAGGTAAAAGAAAGAGTTCTTATTTATGGAGCGGGAAGTGCTGGAGAAAAAATTTTAAGAGAGATTACTAGTAGTTCTGGTTTACATAAAGAAGTTGTTTGTTTTATTGATGATGATGACAATAAATGGACAAGAAAAATCCACAATGTAAAAATTAAAGGTGGACGAGATGTTTTAAAATCAGTGTGTAAAGAAGAAAAAATCGATGAAATCATCGTTGCTATGCCTTCTACTGATCGTAAACAACTGGCTGAAGTATTAAATATCTGTAAAGAAACAAAATGCCGTTTAAAAAGAGTCCCAGGGTATTATCAAATTTTAAATGGGGATGTTCATTTATCTGATTTAAAAGATGTTGAAGTTCAAGATTTACTTGGAAGAGATCAAATTGAAGTTAATCTTTCAGAAATCATGGGATATGTTAAAGATAAAGTGGTTATGGTTACTGGTGGTGGTGGATCTATTGGATCTGAATTATGTAGACAAATAGCTGCAAGTAATCCAAAACAATTAATTATTGTAGATATTTATGAAAATAATGCCTATGATATTCAATTAGAATTAAAAGATAAGTATCCACATTTAAATTTAGAAACATTAATTGCATCAGTAAGAAATACGGATAAAGTCAATCGTTTATTTGAACAATATCATCCGGATATTGTATATCATGCAGCGGCACATAAACATGTTCCATTAATGGAAGATTCACCATGTGAAGCTGTAAAAAATAATGTGTTTGGAACATTAAATGTTGTACGTGCTGCTGATAAATATGGAACAAAGAGATTTATCTTGATTTCTACAGATAAAGCAGTAAACCCAACAAATGTTATGGGTGCTACAAAACGTATGTGTGAAATGATTGTTCAATCATATAATAAAAAATCAAATACAGAATATGTAGCTGTACGTTTTGGAAACGTACTAGGATCAAATGGATCTGTTATTCCATTATTTAAAAAACAAATCAAAGCAGGTGGACCTGTTACGGTTACTCATCCTGATATCATAAGATACTTTATGACAATACCTGAAGCAGTTTCACTTGTATTACAAGCAGGGGCTTATGCTAAAGGTGGAGAAATCTTTGTCTTAGATATGGGAGAACCTGTTAAGATTGATGATATGGCAAGAAACTTAATTAAGTTATCAGGATATGAACCTGATATCGATATTAAGATTGAATATACAGGTTTAAGACCAGGTGAAAAGCTCTTTGAAGAATTATTGATGAAAGAAGAGGGAATGCAAGATACTCCTAATAAACTCATTCATATTGGTAAACCAATTGAATTAGATGAAGAAAAATTTTTCAATCAATTAGTTCATTTAAAAGAAGTTGCTTATCAAGATTGTACAGATATTAGAAAAGATATCAAAGAAATTGTTGATACATATCAACCTCAAAACTTATAAAAAAGATAAATAGCAGTAATCGTCGCAGGGTCGCGTTATGAAAGTTTATCTGTCATACCTTCCTTAGTCGAATAACGTTCGTTATTCGATGGGCGAAGCGTATCTAAAAGGAGGTTTATATGTTTGACAATTGGTATGTAGTTCAAGTAAGAACAGGAAAAGAAGAAGAAATTGCGAAGAAATTACAATTTCATATAGATCACGATGTGCTTCTAGAATGCTTTATTCCTTGTTGCAAAAGACAAAAGAAATTTAGAGGGAAATGGCAATTAGTAGAAGAAGTATTATTTAAAGGATATATCTTTGTTATAACTGATAAAATAGATGATTTATATACACAATTGAAAGAAATACCTGATCTTACAAAGTTGTTAGGAAATGATGGAGAAGAGATTTATCCAATATATCCTCAAGAAGCACTATTTCTAGCAAGATTTAGTACAGAAGACCATATTGTAGATGTATCAAAAGGTTATATTAAAGGTGATACAATTATGATTATTGAAGGACCACTTATGGGTTTAGAAGGATATATTACGAAGATAGATCGACATAAACGTATTGCCTACGTTGACATCAATCTACTTGGACAAGTTTCAAGTGTTCAAGTAGGACTAGAAATTATTAGTAAAGACTAACAAAAAAAGCATAACATTGTTATGCCTTTTTTTGCATATAGAGAAGGGAAGAAAAATGGACTTAATTATTGTCGGCGCTGGTGGACATGGCAGATGTTGTTTGGATATTGCTAGAGAAATTTACGATGATATTGTTTTTTTGGATGATGGTTTAGTTGGAAAAACAATTAATGATTGCAAAGTAATTGGTGGTATGAAGGATATTCAAGTCTTACGTGAAAAATATTCAAATATCTTTATTGCTATTGGCAACAATAAACTTAGAGAAGAACTTATAACACAAGCACAAGAAATAGGATTTAATATTGTGAATCTTATAAGTAATAAATCTATCATTTCAAATTATGCAAAAATAGGTCAAGGATGTGTTATTTTTCCAAATGTAGTTATTGAACCTAATTCAACAATAGGAGATGGTTGTGTGATTTGTGCAAATAGTGTTATTAATCATGATGCATTTATTGCTGATTATTCTTTAGTGAATAGTTCAAGTGTCATTAGGCCAACAGCTTTATTAAATAAGTATAGTCATATAGGATGTCGTTGTTTAATTGGAAAGGAAATAGAAGAAGCTTCTTCTATTGAAGATGGAAAGGTGGTTATTTAATGTATAGAAATGGATTAAAGAGAGGAATAGATTTTATCTTAGCGTTATGTGGATTAATTGTATTAAGTCCAATATTTTTAATATTATGTATTTGGATTAAATTAGATAGTAAAGGACCAATTCTTTTTAAACAAAAAAGAATTGGTATTAATAAATCATATTTTAATATTTACAAATTTAGAACAATGTATGTTGATACACCAAAAGATATGCCAACACATATGTTATCAAATCCTGATCAATATATAACAAAATCTGGTAAGTTCTTAAGAAAAACTTCTTTAGACGAATTACCACAAATTATTAATATATTAAAAGGGGAAATGGCTGTTATTGGTCCTAGACCAGCATTATGGAATCAAAATGATCTAATTGCTGAAAGAGATAAATATCATGCTAATGATGTAAGACCTGGCCTTACAGGTTGGGCACAAATTAACGGGCGTGATGAATTAGAAATTCCTGTGAAAGCAAAACTTGATGGTGAATATATAGAAAAAATCTCTTTCTTATTTGATTTAAAATGTTTCTTTGGAACAATTACATCTGTATTAAAACATGATGGTGTAGTTGAAGGAGGAACAGGCGAATTACATAAGGAGGAAAAATAGTGAAAAGAGTATTAATTACAGGAAAAGGTAGTTACATAGGTAGTCATTTTAGAGATTATTTGAAGGAATTTCCTAATGATTATTATGTAGAAGAATTAGATGTAAGAGATGATTCGTGGAAACAATTTGATTTTTCAAAATTTGATGTTGTTTATCATGTGGCTGGATTAGCGCATTCAACACCGGATGAGTCACAAAGGGCGATTTATTATAAAGTTAATACAGATTTGACATATGAAATTGCTAAGAAATCGAAAGATTCTGGTGTTAAACAGTTTATTTTTATGTCATCTATTATTGTTTATGGAAGTGGGACTATTGGAAAAGATAGAATCATCACAAAAGATACACCATTAACACCAGATAATTTTTATGGTGATAGTAAAAAACAAGCTGAAATAAAAATTACTCCTTTAGAGGAAGAAACATTTAAAATTGTTATTGTTCGACCACCAATGATATATGGTCCTCAATCAAAAGGGAATTATCCATTGCTTGCTAAATTTGCTAAAAAGACACCTATATTTCCAACTTTAAAAAATCAAAGAAGTATGTTGTTTTTAGGAAATTTAATGGAATTTATTAAATTAATGATTGATAATGAGGAAAATGGTATCTTTTTACCTCAAAATGAGGAATATGTTTCAAGCTATGAATTAGTTAAAATGATTTCTGAAATAAATAATCATAAAATTCATTTTACAAGTATTTTTAATCCATTCATTAAAATGTTAAGTAAACAAGTATATGTAAATAAAGTATTTGGAAATTTAATTATTGATAAGTCATTGTCTACATATAAAGAAAACTATTGTAAATATGATTTTAAAGAGTCTATAGAAATAACGGAGGAAAGATCATGAAAAAAGCATTAATGTATGCTTCAGTAGCCTCAATGATTCAACAATTTAATATGAATAATATTAAAATTTTGCAAGATTTAGGTTATAAGGTTGATGTTGCATGTAACTTCAAATTTGGAAGTACAATTTCAAATGAAAAAATAGAAAAACTAAAAAAAGATTTAAAAGATATAGATGTGGATTTTTATCAAATACCTGTACCAAGGAAGATTTTTGATTTTAAAAATTTGAAATTATCTTATAAATTAACAAAACAATTAATGAATGAAAAAGGATACGATTTAATTCATTGTCATTCTCCAATTGGCGGAATCATATGTAGAATTGCTAATAAAAATAGTAGTTATTATTCACAATCAAAAATGATTTATACAGCTCATGGATTTCATTTTTTTAAAGGAAACAATCCAATCAAAAATATTATTTTTAAAGCCATTGAAAAATATGGAGCACAATTTACAGACACTCTAATAACAATTAACAAAGAAGATTACAATGCTGCAAAAAAATTCAAATTAAAAAAAGGCGGAACAGTAGAATATGTTCCTGGAATAGGAATTGATTTAGATAAAATTAATTCAATACAAGGAAATAAAGAAAAGTTATGTCAAGAATTAAATATACCTTCTGATTCTATTCTATTATTATCAGTAGGGGAGTTAAGCGTAAGAAAAAATCAAGAACTTGTTATTAATTGTTTAGCTGATTTTGATGAAAATGTTCATTATATAATTTGTGGACAAGGTGCTTTAAAAGAGCGTTTTTTAGAATTAGCAAAAGAAAAAAAGGTTGATCATAGATTGCATTTGTTAGGATATTGCAGTAATGTCATAGAAATTATGAAATCGTGTGATATTTTTATTTTTCCATCATTGCAAGAAGGTTTGCCAGTTGCTCTAATGGAAGCTTTAGCAAGTGGATTGCCATGTATTGCAAGTGATATACGAGGTAATAATGATTTGATTGAAAATGATGTGAACGGTTATTTGTTCGAATTAAAAGAAAGTAAATTTAATAAACGAATGAAGTGTGTTTTAGAAAGAAAATCATTTGAGAAGAAGCTAATGGATCAATATAGTGTAAAAAATATAAGTGGAAAAATGAAAAAAATTTATAAATTTGAAAGGGAAAATAATGGATCATAAGTATATGAAAGTTGATATATCATTTGTAATTCCTGCATATAATTGTGAAAAATATTTGAAAGAGTGCGTCGAAAGTATTATAAATCAAAATGTGGATTCTTATGAGATTTTGATAATAAATGATGGTTCAACTGATAATACATTAAATGTAGCTAAAGAATTAATGGAAAAATATAGCAATGTTGTAAAAATTCATTGTCAAAAAAATAAGGGTGCGGCTGCTGCGAGAAATGTTGGTTTAGATGCCGCGTTAGGAAAATATATCGTTTTTATAGATTCTGATGATATGTTGCATGGTAGCACATTGAACGATTGCATTTCAAAAATTGTAACAGAAAATGTAGATATATTACTAGCCAATATTTCTACATACACAAATGGTAAAATAAAAAAAAATGAGACATGTTTAGAAGAGGTATGTATTCGATCTGAAGTGTTGAAATATATATCTAGTTTACCAAAATTTCCAGGATCTAGTTGTTCAAAAATTTTTAAAAAAGATTTTTTAAGAAAAAACAACATTATTTTTACGGAAAACATAGTAAATGAAGATATTGATTTTATGCTAAAATGTTTTAGAAAAGCTCAAATAATATATCATGCAGATTGCTCATGGTATTTGTATAGACAAAATGTACAAGGATCAGTTACAAACGTGGTTTCACCAAAAATTTGTGATGATATGTTTAAAGTAATTGATGAATGTTTGAAAACTTCAAATGAAAATGAAGTAGTGTATCTAAAGAGAATATTATGTTATGAATATAGCACGTTGTTTTTTTATTATTCAAGATTAAAATTAAATGATAAATTTTTGTTGAAAAAAAATTTTAAAGAAAACAAATATCTATTGTTAGCTAGAAATCTAAAAGAAAAAGCAATTTATATAATGTATAGTATCTTAGGATTAGAGTTTACTGCTAAATTAGTTTCTAAATTATATGTAATAAAGAGTAGGTTCGAAAACTTAGAGAGAAATAAGTGATAATTTTGGTATAAAAAAATGGGAATGATGTAATGCTATTTTAAAACAAAAGGCACACAAAAAAGTGCGCAAGAAAAAATAGAATGAAGTGCAATTTTTAAAAGAATAGATTATTATAAAGATGTAATTTTGAGATAAGCATCAAAATGAATGTTTATTCCAATCATTACAAGCATGAAGAAAGTGCGAGATTCTCCATGCATATAACAGTCCTTGAATTTATAATCGTTGAGGATGCGATTGTTCATACGTTCACAGGACGTTCTATCTTTGTAAATGGTCTTCCACTTTTGGGAATTGTATTGAATCACCCCAAACAGTCGAAGATCATTTTCTACTTTTATTTGAAAAACACGACCATATTTAGATTTAGTACATTTATCTTTTAAAGGACAAGTATTTTCTTTTTTAAAGGCAAATGGGCATCTAAATTTATGTCGGTTTCTGGCTTTTTCAAAACCATCACGTATACATTTAAATCCAGCAGCATAAATAGGTCTGCCATTTTTTGAAATATCTTTATAAGGCAAATATAGATTTTTGTTGGAACTTCGTTTGTTTATGTCGATAACAGGTAATATTCCTAGAGAGTAACATAATTTATGAGTTGAAACATTATCACTGGCACAATCAAGACAGTAATGATCGAAAGAGATAAAATTATTAATTGCACAAAGTTGTGCCAAGGCTGTCATAGAAGTTATTGCATCATGCTGAGAGGCAGATGCAATAGATAAAAACATAGGTAGATCGATGTTGTATTTGTGATTGATGGTACTTATAGAATAGGCAGTATAACCATAGTAAAAAGTATTGAGATCTGAATCCCAACCGATATTGGCATCAAGATCAGAATAACGTCTGTGATTATCGTCAACTTTAGTACCATATTTGGAAGCATGGGTATGTAAACAGGTACCATCACCAGAAATGGTAATATGGTTTTCGATAAGATGATGGTTGAAACTGAAATTGACAGCCAAAACATTAAAAAGCTGAAGAAGGATTTTTTCTTCAAGTTCATCGACAGGATTACTGTTATCAGTGAAAACATGAAGGAGTTCATCAGTGGCAGATATATTGAAATTTACCAGTTTAGAGCCATTTTTAGGTTTGGACTTGGTATCAATGTTTTTATAAGGTTTGTTTTCGCAAACAAAATCATCATGAGTGTATTTCTTTTTGAGAAAAAGGCGATGTATAAAATCGTAGTGGGAACTGAAACTAGGGACATCAAGTGGATCAAAACCACAAATGACAGCCAAAGCATTTTGTTTTTTTAATCTTTTAACCCATTTTTTAATAGAGAAGTATTTAAAATGAGCCATAAGGATAAAAGAACGAAGAAATTGAATTTGATTCTTAGCTGGTCTGCCAGTATTAGAGTATAAAGATCTCAAGATATCGAAAGTATTGTCAACATCGAGCCAGATCATTTTGAAAAAAGCTGATTGGAAATCATCATTGAGAAGAGAGAAATCGAACAGTTGACGATAAGAGATATAATGAGAATTAAGATGATTGATAAAATCATTATAAGATTGAAAATAAGGTATCATGGTAAAGCCCTCCCGATACCTTAAACAAAGGGCGCGAAGCGCCACAAAATTGATGAAAAAGTCAAGGCTTTTTATGAAAAAAGTGGGAGGGTAAGAAAAAAAGCGGGAAGAAAATTCTTTGTATATCAACGAGTTAGAGTTTTCGAACCGCTTGAATAAAGAAACGGGGGGGGATTAGTATGTTCGGGATAATTTTTGTTATTTCGTTATTTATAATCTTATTACTTTATTTGAATAAATTTTCTTTAGCAAAAAAAACGTCTATATTTTTACTTTTTTTATTTGCTTTCCTAATGAGCTTTGGAAAAAATTTAGGAAGAGATTATGGAACATATTTGTATAATTATGAAATAAATTACTATAGTATGTTTTTTTCACTTAAGGAATTACTTTGGTCATTTTTATTTATAGTGTTTAAAACATTTAAAATTGATTTTTTCTTTTTGATGTTTTTTATAAAAATAACTACTGTTTATTTTTATTATTTAGGACTTAAAAATTTAAAATTAAATGATATTTCTATGACGATAGCGATTCTACTCTATATATTTGTTCCTGCAATTACATTTTTAAATATTGTAAGGCAAGGGTTAGCATTATCAATATATTTTTATGCATACAGTTTTATTAGAAAATTAGATTTAAAAAAATTTGTACTTTGGAGTTTAATTTCTTTTAATATTCATTTTTCAATATTATATATATTTTTAGTAACTAGTGGATTATATTTTTTTAAGGGATATAAGAAAAAACTGGAATTTAAATATTTATTTTATCTGTTATGCTTTGTGTTTTGTGGAATTATTGCACTGATATTGATTAATTCAGTATATGATATTTCTTTTTTTAATCAATTATTTAATAATTATACAACTGTTTTTAATGATAATCTTTCAATCAAAAACTTATTTTCACCTATTGTGATTGGAAATGCTTTAATTATTATGGTATTGATATTGAAAGAGTATACTAGAAAGAATGAATTTGAAGATTATCAATTATTCTCTTTTATAGGTGTTTTATTGAATTGTATAAGTTTAGTATCGTATATATTTGATAGAATTGGTATTTTATTTTCATTTTATAATCCTTATATGGTATCACAAATCATAACAAATGAACATTATTTTGAAATTAAAGAAAATAAATATATTACATTTTTTATATTGTTATTTTATTGTTTAGTTTTTTTCTTAAATGTTTTTGTTTATAAAGAATCAAATAGTTTGATTTATGAATTTTATTTTTAAAGGGAGATAGTATGAAAAAAGTATCTATTTTAATGAGCATATATAATGAGTCAGAAAGAGAAATAGGATTATCGATTAATTCAATACTAGAACAAACATATGAAGATATTGAATTAATAATAGTTATTGATAATCCAAAAGAAAAAGAGAAATATTTGAAATTATTAGAAAAATACACATTGAATTATTCAAATATTATAGTATCTTGCAATGAGGAAAATATTGGACTAGCTATGTCAATGAATAAAGCATTTGAATTAAGCAACGGAGATTATATTGCAAGAATGGATGCAGATGATATTTCTATAAAAAATCGTATTGAAAAAGAAGTAAATATTATTGAAAATCACGGTTACGATTTTGTATTTACAGGGTATTCATTTATCGATGAACAAGATAACTTATTATCTGGAACTTATAAATATTATTCTCCAAATGAAATATATAATTCATTGCTAACTACTAATTGTATTCACCATCCTACGGTATTAATGACAAGAGAAGTTTTTTCTAGAGTTGGTGGATATAGAGATTTTCCTTGTTCACAAGATTATGATTTATGGTTACGTTTGTTACAAGCAAATTGTAAATTTTTTATGATAGATGAATCTTTATTAAAATATAGAATAAGAAGTAATAGTACAACTAGTCGTAAGAGATTTTTACAAGCTTGTACATTGTTTTATATTAGTAATCTTTTTTATGAAAGACTTCAAAATGGTACAGATGGTTATTCTAAAAAAAATTATGATATTTTTATTAAGAAATGTAATACAAAATATTGGTTTCATAAAAAATATATAAATTATTTCCAAAGTGTACAAAAAAAATTGGGAAAGAAAAAGTATATAGATTTTTATTTAAGATTATACCTATTAAGTATAAATAAGTTTATTCGAGATAGTTATTTGCTAAAAATTAAAATAAAAAAGAAGGGAAGATTAATATTATGAAAAGAACGTATTTTATAACTGGAGGAGCTGGATTTATAGGTTCACACCTTTCAGAAAGATTATTAAAAGAAGGTAATAATATTATTTCGATTGATAATTTTAATGATTATTATGATCCAATTTTGAAAGAAAAAAACTACGAAATCGTAAAACGTACTGCTGAAGAAAATAATTGCCATTACAAATTATATAGAGGAGATATAAGAGATAAAAATATACTTGAGGAAATATTTAATAATCATTCTATTGACGGCATTGTTTCTCTAGCAGCAAATGCGGGAGTAAGACCATCTATAGAAGCACCAGAGTACTATGTAGATGTAAATTTAATGGGATTAACAAATTTATTAGAAATTTCAAAAAATAATGGGGTGAAAAGTTTTGTATTTATATCATCTTCATCAGTGTATGGTAACAACAAAAAAGTGCCTTTTAGTGAAAAAGATGCTGTAGATAATCCAATTTCACCTTATGCTGCTACAAAAAAAGCAGGTGAATTATTATGTTATACATATCATGCATTATATAAAATGAATATTGCATGTTTACGATATTTTACGGTATATGGGCCAAGACAAAGACCAGATTTAGCAATCAATAAATTTACGAGATTAATGCTCAAAGGTGAAGAAATACCTATGTATGGTGATGGAACAACTGCAAGAGATTATACTTATATTAGTGATATTGTTGATGGAACGGTAAAAGCACTGAATTATGTTATGCAAAAAGACAAATATATTTATGATATTTTTAATTTGGGTGGTAGTAATCCTATTACATTAAAAAAATTAATTGATGTTATTGGAGAAGCAACAGGAAAGAGACCCAAAATAAAAAAATTACCAATGCAACCAGGCGATGTTAACATTACCTATAGTGATTTTAGTCATGCAAAAGAAATATTAAATTATGAGCCAAAAATCAAAATTGAAGAAGGCATTTCAAATTTTGTGAAATGGTATCAAAGTAATATTTTGGAGGTACAATAAATGTATTTTTTTTATAGATGTTTGTATAAATTAATTTTAGTAGCAAATTTGGAAAAATATTTATCAGATGAATCATTTTTAAAAATTCAATACTATATAACTCATAAAAAAAGACTTAACCTAAAAAATCCTCAAACTTATAATGAAAAAATTCAATGGTTAAAATTACATGATCATAATGAACTTTATCCTAAAATTGTTGATAAAGCAGATGTTAGAAATTATGTTAAAGAGAGAATAGGGGAAGAACACCTTATTAAATGTTATGGTGTATTTGATTCTCCAAATTTAATAAATCTAGAAACACTTCCTGATTCCTTTGTGATTAAATGTACACACGATAGCGGGAATGTATATGTTTGTGAAAATAAAGAAAAATTTGATAAAAAAAAATTTGGAACAGTATGTAACGGATTAAATTATAATTTTTATTATAAAAGTAGAGAATGGCCATACAAGTCATTAAAACCTAGATTGATAGTTGAAGAAAATCTTTCAAGAAACGGTAAAACTCCAGCTGATTACAAATTAATGTGTTTTAATGGAAAGGTTAAATTTATACAATTACATGAAGATAGATTTTCTGATCATAAAAGTTATTTATATGATATCAATGGTGTCCCTACTAAATTTAATAATGTTGGAAGTGAAAGTGACAATGATACTGCACCAATGCTTGATATGAGTGTAATAAAAAAAATGATTAGCCTAGCTGAAATTTTAGCAAAAGACTTTTTCCATGTAAGAGTAGATTTTTATTTTGTTGACAATAAAATTTATTTTGGAGAGTTGACACTTTATGATTCTGCAGGATTAGTTCCTTGGTTTAATAATGGAGATGAAATTTTAGGAGAACTGCTAGATTTAAGCTTCGTAGATAATAAGAAGGAGTATAAAGAAAAATATGATGAATAATAGACCTTATTTAGTGATTGGTGGAGATCTAGTTCCTACAAAAAAAAATACTCAAGAATTTATTTCTGGAAACATTGATACTCTATTAGGTGAAAAAATAAAACAAATATGGAATGATTCAGAATATAGAATTTTTAATTTAGAAACTCCTATTTCTAATAGCAAAAAAACATTTGAAAAAGCAGGTACTTTTTTAGGTGCAAAAGCAGAAACGTTTAATGGCATTAAGAACCTAAATCCTGATTTAATATGTTTAGCTAACAATCATATAATGGATTTGGGAATTGAAGGAGCACAAGATACTATATCATTGCTAAATGCAAACAATATTCAATATGTAGGTTTTGGCTCATCAATAGATGAAATGAATGATTTTTGCCTTTTTGAATATAACGATAAAAAAATAGGAATTTATAATTGTTGTGAACATGAGTTTACGTATGCTAGAACAGATAGATGTGGGACAAATCCATTTAATCCGTTGCAATCTTTATTTAGAATAAAAGATTTAAGTAAGAAATGTGATTTTTTGGTGGTAATTTATCATGGGGGCAAAGAATTATATCAGTATTGTTCGCCTAAACTAAAAGAAACGTGCCATGCTATGGTTGAAGCAGGAGCAAATGTTGTTTTATGTCAGCATAGTCATTGTGTTAGTTGTTATGAAGTTTATAATGATTCTACTATTTTATATGGCCAAGGAAATTTTATTTTTGATTTAGATGAACCGGGAAAATGGAACGAATTAACCTGCAACGGAATTCTTGTAAGATTATATTTAGATGATTTTTCGATTGATTTTTTGAATTATCATAAAGATGGAAAAAAGATAGAACTAGACGATAATCAAATAAATGAAGATTTAATTGATCGTTCGAATAAAATTATTGATGATAATTTTGTGAGAGAAAATTATATTTCTGAAATAAGAAACACAAGTTATCACTATTTTCGTCAACTGCTAAGTACAAAGGTAATTGGTGCAATTGACAAAAAAATCTTTAAATCTTATTTTATGAAAAGGAGATATAAAAAAATGAGATTATATTATATAAATTACTTTGATTGTGAGGTACATATGGAGAATATATTAACATATTTGAAAGAAATTAAGGAGTTGTATCAAGGGTAAAATGAGAACTAAAATAACTATATATAACACGATTGTGTCTTTACTTTCACAAGTGCTATTTTTAATATTAAGTATTATTTTTCCTAGACTGATTATATTGGCTTTTGGTTCAGAGGTAAATGGGTTAACTGCTTCAATAAACCAAATACTAAATATTATTAATTTATTACAAGCAGGAATTGTCGGCGCTTCGATTTATGATATGTATAGACCGATTTCTGATAATAACAAAGAAATGGTTGGGAAAATATACTATTCGGCAAAAAAATATTTTAATAAATTGAGTTTGATTTTTTTTGTATTTGGTGTACTAATTATTCCTCTATTTTTAATAAATTCAAACAATGATATATCTTTTGCCGAAACATTTTTATCAGTTGTTATTTTAACATTGAATGGCGCTTTGATATTTAGATACATTACATCTTATGATATTATTATTTCTGCACATCAAAAAAAATACATACTAGTATATTCTTCGTTAATAGAAAAAATAATTTATTATTTTTTATTAGTGATAGTTTTATATACAAAAGTTCATTTTATTTTTATGTATATTTCTTTATTGTGCGGAACAGTGATTAGGATTGTTTATTTGAAATACTATTTTAATAAATACTATTTAAATAGTATAAGAGATTATTCAACTGAAACAAATTATAAAGTTAAAAATCAATTTTATTTGTTAGCAAATCAAATTGTTCAGCAAATCATAGAGAGTGGACCAACATTAATAATTACAACATTTTATGGGTTAGCAACAGTAAGTATTTTTTCATTATATAATATGATTGTATCAGCTTTTAAAATGATTTTTACAACTATTCAAAATTCTATTGCACCAAGTTTTGGGGATTTATCGGTAAGTAATAAAAGGCAAAGTTCTATTATTTTTGATGTTTTACAGTTATTATTTATTAATTTAGGAGAAATTGTATCATCTTGCTTAATTGTATTGTGTATACCATTCATTCAGTTATATTCAAATGGATTCTCGGATGTGAATTATATTAATGTTAAATTGGCATTTTGCATATCTTTTTTATGTTTGTCTTATTGTATTTTTATGCCTTATAATATGGCAATAAATGCAAATGGTCAATATCGTTCGGTAACCAAACAAAATATTTTCTACGGAATTATTTTTTCGCTTTTGGCAATTGGTCTATCTATTTTTGACTATACATATTGTATTATTTGTTTTTCTTTGTTTTATATAGTCTCTTCTTTTGATAGAGTTTATATTATAAATAAAAAGTGTTTTTCTTTAAATATAAAAAAACATGTTAGAAGAATTATATTTGCTATAGTTTATCCAATAATTTACTATGTGATATTTAGTAAAATAGTAATTTCTACTTGGGTAGGTTTTTTATTGTTTGGATTTTTATATTTCATAATATCATCATTATTTATTTTGGTGGTAGATTTTATTTTTGATAGAAATACGTTTAGATATGTATATGAATTAATAAGGAGTAAATTATGAAAAATATAATTTTTTTTGGATCTGATGATGATGTTATCAATCAAATGTATAAGGATCTTGAAACAAATGAAAATGTACTTTATAAAAAAGGAATTATAAACTTAAAAAATAAATTTTTAAAACTAATTTTTTCAATCACTTTTAGTAAAAAGATAAATCAATTTTTAAAGATTCCATTCAAAAAAAATTGGTTTAAATACTTTCTTGAAAAAGAAATCAATATTTCAAAAAAACCAATATTTATTTTTACAAAAGATAATTTGAAATATTTAGAGTTTGGTTTCGCTAATTATTTAAAAAAATTATATCCTAAATGCAAAATCGTTCTTTTATTTTTAGATATACATGGTTTAAGGGGATATGATTTTAACACACTTAATGGATTGTATGATTATGCATATACTTTTGATGAGTTAGAAGCCAAGAAATATTCGATAAATTATTATCCATTATGCTATTCTCATTCTGAATATGAAGATATTGAAAAAAAATATGACATATGTTTTATTGGTCAAGATAAGGGGAGAATTGATAAAATATATAGCTTGTTTTTAAACGCAAAAAAATGTGGTTTAAAAACAAAAATAATAATTTGTGGAAAATGTGACAAAAAAAGTAAATATCCTGAATTTGAGTATGTGGATCATATTTCATATAATGACGCATTGAAATTTATATCCCAGTCTAAATATAATGTAGAAATTTGTTTACAAGATACAACTTCGATTTCAATAAGGTTATATGAAGCAATAATGTTTAATCAAGGACTAATTACAAACAATAGTTATATAAGCAAATCACCATATTATGATGATAGTTTTGTTCACATTATTGATTTTGACAATATTAATTTAGATTTTATAAATGGGTATAAAAAAAAGGAAAATTCAATTTTAAAAGAAAAGATAAGCCCATTGGGTTTTATCAAATGTTTAGAAGATTAGAGGAGGATGAATATGTCTATTTTTAAAGATAAAGTATTAATGATAACAGGAGGAACTGGATCTTTTGGAAATGCAGTTTTGAATAGATTTCTTGACACAGATATAAAAGAAATTAGAATTTTCTCACGTGATGAGTTAAAACAAGATAATATGCGACATAAATATCAAGCAATTAATCCAAAGATGAGTGAAAAGCTTAAATTTTATATCGGTGATGTTAGAGATATAGATTCTGTAAGAAATGCTATGCATGGAGTTGACTATATTTTTCATGCTGCAGCATTAAAACAAGTTCCTAGTTGCGAATTTTTTCCAATTGAAGCAGTGAAGACAAATGTTTTAGGAACAGAAAATGTTTTAACCGCTGCAATTGAGTGTAATGTAAAGAGAATTGTATGTCTATCAACTGATAAGGCAGCTTATCCAGTTAATGCTATGGGAACAAGTAAAGCTATGATGGAAAAAGTCATTGTTGCAAAATCTAGAACTGTTGACCCTAAAAAAACGAGTATCATGTGTACTAGATATGGAAATGTTATGTGTTCTAGAGGTTCTGTAATCCCATTGTTTATTTCTCAAATAAAAGAAAATAAATCATTAACGCTGACTGATCCCAAAATGACACGATTTATTATGTCATTAGATGAAGCGGTTGATTTGGTGCTATTTGCTTTTGAACATGGGGAAAGTGGAGATATTTTAGTTCAAAAAGCTGCTGCTACTACTATCGAAGTTTTGGCGGAAGCAGTTAAAAAAATATTTAATTACAAAAAAAGTAATAAAATAATAGGTATACGACATGGGGAAAAAACATATGAAACATTATTAACAAATGAGGAATGTAGTAAGGCCATAGATATGGGGGAATTTTATAGAGTACCAGCAGATAAGAGGGATTTAAATTATGATAATTATCTATCAGTAGGAACTGATCGTAATGGATTAACAGAATTTAATAGTAATAATACTAATCTATTAACAATTGATGAGACTGTAAATAAACTTTTAACTTTAAAAGAAATCGTAGAAGAAAAAGAAAAATGGGAAAATAAATAATGAAAATATTAGTAACAGGTGCTAATGGTATGGTAGGAACTGCCTTAGTCAATAATTTAAAAACAATTCAAGATGGAAGAAATAAAACAAGACCAAATATTCATATTGAAGAAATCTATGAATATGATATCGACAATACCTTAGAAGATTTAGATAAGTATTGTAAGGATTGTGATTTTGTATTCAACCTTGCAGGAGTTAACAGACCTGAAAATGTAGAAGACTTTATGAATGGAAACTTCGGTTTTGCTTCTATATTATTAGATTCATTAAAAAAATATAACAATAAAGCAACAATCATGTTAAGTAGCTCTATCCAAGCGACCCTTGCAGGTCGCTTTGGAACAAGTGAATATGGAAAATCAAAGAAAGCAGGAGAAGATCTTTTCTTTGATTATTCTAAAGAAACAGGTGCAAAAGTTGCTATATATCGTTTTCCAAATCTAATGGGACATTCAAAACCAAAATATAACAGTGCTATTTCAACATTCTGTTGGGCAGTAGCTAATGATGAAGAATTTACAGTAAATGATAGAAATACGGAATTAGAAGTTCTTTATATTGATGATCTAGTTGAAGGAATGTATGATCTATTAGAAGGAAAAGAACAACGTTGTGAATTTGATTGGGTAGAAACAGTAAATAAGGAAGATGGAAGATACTGTTATGTTCCAGTAACACATAAAGTTACATTAGGAGAAATCGTTGATTTATTAAAACAATTTAAAAATCAACCAAAGACACTCATGATGCCTAAAATGCCTGAAGGATCATTTGCGAAAAAACTTTATAGTTTATATCTATCATATCTTCCAAAAGAAAAATTTGCTTATTCATTAAAAATGAACTGTGATGATAGAGGATCATTTACTGAGCTCGTACATACAGAAGACTGTGGACAAGTATCAATCAATATCTCAAAACCTGGAATTACTAAAGGACAACATTGGCATAATTCAAAATGGGAATTATTTATTGTTGTACAAGGACATGGATTAATTCAAGAAAGAAATATTAATACTGGAGAAATTGTAGAATTTGAAGTAAGTGGGGATAAGATAGAAGCAGTACATATGATTCCAGGATGGACTCATAACATTATTAACTTATCAGAAACAAAAAATCTTGTTACAGTTATGACATGTAATGAAGTCTTCAACCCAAACCATCCTGATACATTCTTTGATCCAGTAAAGTAATTATTATTAAAATTGGAGGAATTATAATGAAAATAGCAGTTGCAGGAACAGGATATGTAGGATTAAGTATCGCTACATTATTAGCACAGCATCACGAAGTGAAGGCTGTGGATATTATACAAGATAAAGTGGATAAGATTAATAATCGTATTAGTCCTATTCAAGATGAATATATTGAAAAATATTTAAAAGAAAAAAAATTAAATCTAACAGCAACCTTAGATGCAGAAGATGCGTATAAAGATGCTGTTTTTGTTATCATTGCTGCACCAACAAACTATGATTCAAAGAAGAACTTCTTTGATACAAGTGCAGTAGAAAGTGTTATAAAACAGGTTATTGAAATCAATCCAGATGCCATCATGGTTATTAAAAGTACAATTCCTGTAGGATATACACAAAGTATCAGAGAGAAAACAGGAAACAAGAATATCATCTTCTCTCCTGAATTCTTAAGAGAATCAAAAGCATTGTATGATAATCTTTATCCTTCAAGAATTATTGTAGGAGCAGATATGGAAGATGAAAGATTAGTAGAAGCAGCACATACATTTGCTTCATTACTTCAAGAAGGTGCTATTAAAGAGGATATTGATACTTTATTTATGGGATTTACTGAAGCAGAAGCAGTTAAGTTATTTGCGAATACTTATCTTGCTTTAAGAGTATCTTATTTTAATGAATTGGATACATATGCAGAATTAAAGGGACTAGATACACAACAAATTATCAATGGTGTGTGTCTAGACCCTAGAATTGGATCACATTACAATAATCCATCCTTTGGATACGGAGGATACTGCCTACCAAAAGATACAAAACAGTTATTAGCTAACTATGCAGATGTACCTCAAAACTTAATAGAAGCAATTGTAGAAAGTAATAGAACAAGAAAAGATTTCATAGCTGACCAAGTGTTAGAAAAAGCAGGGGCATATGAATCAAACGATTCATACAATCAAGAGAAAGAAAATGAAGTTGTTATTGGTGTTTATAGACTTACAATGAAATCAAATAGTGATAACTTTAGACAATCTTCAATTCAAGGAGTTATGAAAAGAATCAAAGCTAAAGGAGCTAAAGTCATTATCTATGAACCAACACTAGAAGATGGAAGTACCTTCTTTGGAAGTGAAGTAGTAAATGACTTAGGTAAATTCAAAGAAACAAGTCAAGCAATCATAGCAAACCGCTATGATAGTTGTTTAGATGATGTAGAAGACAAAGTATATACAAGAGATTTATTTAGAAGAGATTAATGGGGCTGTAACAAAATAAAATAAACAGCTAAAAATAGAAAGAATAACAAATATAATCCATTATTGTGGGAAATGAATGAACAAGGGTATAAAGTATGTCCAAATGGATATGTGCTTAACCAATATGTAAATGAAAAATATAATGAAGATGGAAAATATCTAAGAATTATACAGTTATATGAAAACAAGGAAAAATGTGGAGGGTGTCAATTCAAAGAAAAATGTTTAAGAAGAAAAGGATATAAAACAGTATCAAGAGATGTTGTTTTAAATGAATTCTATGCAGAAGTAGATAAGAACTTGTCAACGAAACAAGGAAAAGAAATGAAGAAACAAAGAAGCTTAACAACCAAAGTTAAACTTCTAAAAATTTATTTCGTTACAGCTCCTTTGTACATGTATAATTTTGAATGAAAGAGATATGAGATTGGAAATAAGTTTGGATTTATTAAAGCAATCCTCAATTTTTCCTTAAACCGAGAATATTTACATAATCAAGTAAATCATCGTATTCATTAGCTGAAAAAGATAAAAACTAGTTCCTATTTTGCTAATTATTTCTGGTATATATTCAGTTTATAAATTTATCAAAGAAAAAAATTTTTATTCATTTTTATATTTTGTTATGTTGTTGGCACCATTATCATGGTTTATTTTAGCAAAAGGTCATTCGTATATACATACCCATATGAACTTTGTATTATGGTATTTTGGATTTATAGGTGTAATGATATATATGTTAATAGTTATGCTTAAAGATGGCTGGAATTATGTGATATCTAATAAACTTGATTAATATTATATTTTATTCGTCAATATCTAAAATAAATTGAGTGGAGGGAAGATTTACATGTATAAAATAACAGATTTATATGATTTAAATCATACTCAAGCAAGTTCATATTTGCAAAAATATGAATATCCTTGGGAAGCATTAAAAGGAATAAAAGACTTTATTATTGAATTAGGATCATCACTCGGTGATGATTATAATGAAATAAGTGAACATGTATGGGTTCATAAAGATGCTAAAGTCTTTGATAGTGCTTATTTAGGAGCACCATGTATTATAGGAGCAAGAACAGAAGTAAGACATTGTGCTTTTATAAGAGGAAGTGCTTTAGTTGGAGAAGATTGTGTTATTGGTAATTCGGTAGAATTAAAGAATGTCATTATCTTTGATAGTGTTCAAGTTCCACATTATAACTATGTAGGAGATTCTATTTTAGGATATAAATCTCATATGGGAGCAGGATCTATTACAAGTAATGTTAAAAGTGATAAAACACTCGTTGTTGTAAAAGATCGTTTCAATAATGAAAATATTGAAACAGGATTAAAGAAAATGGGCGCTATGTTAGGAGACTGTGTAGAAGTAGGATGTAATAGTGTATTAAATCCAGGAACTGTTATAGGAAGAAATAGTAACATTTATCCTTTATCAAGAGTAAGAGGTGTTGTACCAACACACTCTATCTTTAAGGATCTTGATAATATTGTTGAAAAGAAATAATCTGTTATGAAGAGTAGCACTTGCGTGTTACTCTTCTTTTTTATGATATAATGAAAACGTTTACATGTATGAGATAAATAATATTTTATATTATTACGTAATTTTAAAATTTAATATTTAAAATGAAGAGGATGACGATTTTTATGTTTTTAGCTAAAATTAAAAAAATTGAAGAAATTGATGAAACGGTTTCGATTGATTTAGAAAAAGGAATCATAGTTTTTTATAGTGAAGAATATACTTTAGAAGGAAAAATACCAAAAGAAATAATAGTGTTGGATAATTATTTAAATACAAAGTATGTTTTATATAATGAAAGAGAAGAGGAAACATATAATAATACGCATGTATATAGAATTAAATATTATTATGATGATGACAATTTAAATAATTTCAATATATTAGAATACACATCAAGTGATTTGGTATCATTTATGTGTCACTATGTTGATTTAGAAGATAATAATGATCTTATCGAAATAGAATATCAGATAGGAGATATAAGTTTTAAATTTTATGGACATAACGTTTATTCACAACAGTTAAATGGAGATTACGAAAAATATGATCCAGCTGTTATAGTAGAATTTTATGAAGATGTATCTGTAGATTATAAAATGAAAATAGTAAAGGTAATTGATAAATTTTTACAATTATTCTTGTTTAAAAATACTTTAGCTCATCCTCAAATAAAATTAGCAAAACTAGATAAAATGAATTCAATAGTATTTAATCATTATACAGATTATTACGTTAATGATGATATTATAAATATTGATTATCAAAATTTACTAAATAATGATTTTATAAAAAATAACTTGATTGACCACTTGTCACAGGTTTAATGAAATCACTTAGAAAAATCATAAAAATGATTTTAACACCTAAAAAAAGAAGTTAAACCTTGGTTTCATCACATCTTTGCTTTCTCTTCTTTGATATAATACTTTATGAGGTGATCATAATGTCTATAAGTAAACGTAAACCAAAGAAGGATTCTATGATGCAAATCATCAATAAATATAGTCATAATCATAAAGCTTGTGTTGACTATTTCTTCAATATGAAATGGCCTACGGGTTTCTACTGTGAAAAATGTGGATGTGTTCATTATTACTTCTTAGAAAACAGAAATGTTTTTGAATGTGCCAAGTGTGGTCATCAGCATTATCTTTTTGCTAGGACTATCTTTCAGGACAATAAGTTGCCACTTTTCAAGCTCATATTGGGTTTATATCTATTCTTTTCTGCAAATAAAGGCTGTTCAGCAATAGAAATGGCTTCACAGTTGAATGTCAACTACAAGACAGCGCTCAAGCTATGCAGAAAATGTCGTGTTCTCATGACATTATCAAATAGTGAAAAGATACTGGATAGCATGTACTATGAAGCGGATACTATCTATATTGGTGCCAAAACAGAAGAAAAGCCCAGGAATGGCTACTGAACAGCAGCCAGTATTCATGATAGTATCAACAGACAAGGAAAATGAATATCCAAAATATATCAAGCTTTCAGTCATTCCAGTAGACAACAAGAACTTTATTCATAAGTTCTTTCATATGAGAGCGAAAATATCTACTGAAAGAGTATTGAACACAGATGGAAAAACGACATTTTCTGATTTATCAAAGGAACTGACATTAAAATCAGAGAAAATAGTATACAGTGAAACAGAGCACAGACTCAAATGGCTAGATATCATTGCGGGAAATATCAAGAATAATATTGTTGGAATATATCATGGTGTTACCAAAAGATCGTTGCCACTCTTCTTGCACGAACAGGAATGGCGCTTCAATCATAGATATACAGGCACACATATAATGGAAAAGATTTCAAAATACATTACAAAATCTTTTCCTATAGATTCAGAAAAATTATCCAAAATTTTGGAATTATCTGAATTGTATTTTTCACCCTGTGCCTGATGGTCAATCAAGAAAAATAATATAAAAGAAGTATTAGAATTTTTAATTGATAGGCATGATGAGGTTGATACATCCTATTTTCAAATGGTAAATAGTTATAACAGTTATGTTTTTACAAATATTTTTACGAAAACATATGCTTCTTTTGACAGGTTAACTAATATTTTTTATGGTAAAACAACAACTAATAATGATTTAGAGGATTTAAAGAAAGATTTAAAAAAATTAATTAAAGAACATGAAAAATATAAAGAAAATGAAGAAATCTTTGATAAATTGAGTAATCAAATTTCTAACTTTAAAAACGGTATAAGTCATAGAAAAAAATTAATAACAGCAATGGAAGATGTAGCAAAATATATTCCAGAAAGAGATGGCTGGTATAATTTCAATACAGCTGAAACAAAAGATAATATATATGATTTAAGAAATAAAATAATTCATAATGGAAATATAATATCGGTAAAAAGAGAGGATTTGGTGGCATTGGAAAAATTACAATGGTTAACATTTGGCTTACAATTAAAAGAAATGAATGTGGAATTTTCTGATATAGAAGATATTTTAAATTGTATATTTGGAGTAGGTTGATTGTATAAATTTAATCTAAAATTAGATGCTATCTATTTATAATCTTTAATATTCATAGAAAAAGGAGGATAATATTATGAAAATATTATTATTAGGCAATGGTTTCGATTTAGAACATGCTTTACATACAAAATATACAGACTTTTTAGATTTTGTACAAGAGTGTCAACGAATTGAAAGAGAAGAAAATTATACAGATAATCAGTATTCTATTTTTTTTAAAAATTATGATGTAAAATATCAGTATTTACTTAATGATTTAACATTTAATAATTTTTGGATTTTATATTTTAAAAGACGATTAGAAATTAATATGCTACTACAAAAAGGACATTGGATTGATTTTGAAAGAGAAATATCCAATTTTATAAAACGAAGTGATACAGAGAGGAAATATGATAGTAGAAAACGTTTGTGTTTTGATTTGTTAAAGAAAAGTAATTATATAGACATTGATTTAGATTATAAAAATATGATTGAATTACTTTTATTTGATTTGAATAGATTGATACTTGCATTAGAATTATATATTGATTTATACGTGGATAATAATGAGAATAATAAATATTATAATGAAAACATTTTAGAAATTTCTCCAGATAAAATAATTAGTTTTAATTATTCACATACTTTTCAAAATATCTATGGAATTTTAAAAAAGGATGTTGAGTGCTTTTTTATTCATGGTGAAGCAAAGATAAATACTAAAATAATAGATACAAGTAAAGTGATAAAACCAGATTTTACAAATAATAAAATTACATTAGGTTTGAAATTAGATAAAGGAAAGATATGTGAAAATTACAAATTAATTGAAGAATTAATAAGTAAAAATAATATGGTATTGGGTATTGATGAATATTTAGAAGAGGATTATAAAAATAATCAACTAGATTTTGTTGATTTTAAGAAATATTTTCAAAGAATATTTAAAAAAACAGGAAATACATATAAAAAATGGATAGATGAAATTGATTCAAATAAAAAGGAAAAACATGAGTTGTATATTTTTGGACACTCTTTGGATAATACTGATGGTGATATACTAAGAGAGCTTATATTAAGAGAAAATATTCGAACTAAGGTTTTTTATTTTGAAGAAGATCAGTTTCATCAACAAATTATTAATTTGATTAAAGTTATAAAACAAGATAATGTTATAGAAAAAGTTTATGGAAAATCACCAACAATTGTCTTTGAAAAGCAAAAAACAAAAAAAGATATTCATGGAACAAGTTTTGAAATATTAACTGATATTACTAAAATACGAAATTTGAATTCTTATTCAAATAATGAAATAAAAAGTATTTTTATGAAATTAGATAAAAATATTGAAAGTAAATTTATTGATTATTTTGTTTCTCAAGAAAATATAATAACATTATTTGATGAATTACAAAAAATTGGAATACAAAAGAAATATCGTAAAAGTTTATTAGAAATGGCATGTTTACTTAATGATAATCAAAAATTGAAGATACATAGTTATAATCAGTGGGATTATGTAGATTATACTGGAGCAATGATATGTGACATGGATACAAAAAAATTTATTCAAATCATAAACAAATATAATAATAAATATTATGTTGGAGAAGATGTTGAATCTATTAATGATATTGATTTATATCAAAGAATGATAGATAAAAAAGAGAAAATTTCAGAAGAGAGATATGTAGAAGTAATTAACGAAATTATAGAAAAAATGGATACAAATGTAAGTACATATCAGAATTTATTAATAGAAATATCAATCAACTGTACAAATAAATTTGCTAAAAAAGTGTTACAAAGACTTATAGATAACGAAGATGACAATTTAAAAATAATAAGGTATGACTACATATTGGATAATATATACATAAATGAATATATCGTTTCTCAGTATGAAAATGATTATTAGCAAATGACATGGGAATTTGTACTATAATTAAATATTTTATAATTTCTTGATTTGAAAAGAGAAATAGAAAAATATCTACTAGAAGGTGTTACTTATTCAATTTTTAATGAATTATATTTAAGTAAGATAGCGAAATGCCTCTCATATTTAGGACGATATTATAGTTTTTAATTTGCTTTTAAATCATTGAATATTACTGATTCTATTGACGATAAAGAAATGATAACAAAAATGGTTGGTCAACTTGTTTTTGAATATTATGATGATAATGGAATAGAAGTAATGAAAAAGTCATGGGATAGTGTAGATATTATGAAGAAATTGTTAATTATTACTGTGCTGAGTTTATCTTTTATTCATGTTCAAATTCAAATGAAGTAATAAAAGATATACCAAAATTTGGGTTTGTCAAGAAAAGTGTGTAAGTAATTTAAACATTACTAAAAAATAGGTTAT
>OATU01000124.1_pt1 | contig 82313 bp, 73 predicted proteins | sample 1516711 | NCBI WGS metagenome assembly OATU01 (sample SAMEA2579971, study PRJEB22360) | human gut metagenome | biome: human gut; feature: human-associated habitat; material: faeces | place: Denmark | collected 2008/2010 | reverse complement strand
ATGCGGCGGAACCGGCCACTGCGGATCCAATCGCAGCAGAACCGGCCGCTGCGGTGCGGGCGTCGATCAATCCTTTGACTGCGCCTCCGGTCAGCGGGCCGAGGATGGAGCCGAGACCGATGGCTGCCGTATAAAAATTATCATAGACAATCCGGTTATCCGCTGGCATCAGTTCGTATCTGCGGTTAAATACGGAGATCACAAATCCGGCGTTGGCGGCCGAGGATATGAGAAACGCGGCCGGAATAAAAAGGTACCAGTTCTGTGCGTTGGCGAAGGACATGAACAGAGTCTCTCCTGCAAAGAACCAGATGGACATTTTTAAGGTGAATTCATGGCCGCAGCGGTCGCTTAACCTTCCCCAGAAACTGAGCAGAACGATCTGCGGCAGAGAGATGATCATGTATAGTCCGGTCACGATCTGATAGGGGAGCGCCAGATATTTCATCATGTAAACCATGGTATAGCTGTCGGAAATGGTAAGCAGCAGATAAAAGATAAAGATGTAAGCCACAAAGCCTGTAAAGCATCGGTTTTTGAGAGGCAGTCCGGCGATGTCCCGGAAGCGGCAGCCTCTGCTGGAGGACTGGTACGGTTCCCCGTCGGGTGTTCCTGCCAGGAGAATCACTTCAAAGATTCCCATCAGGGCTGCAGCGGCAAACAGGATGGCGAAACCGATGTATTTTCCTCCCATGAGATCCATAAAACGGCCGCCAGCCAGCGACAGAACCACTGTGACCGTGAGCGTCAGCGTCTGTCTTAGGGAAATGTACCGGCCGCTCCTTTTTTCATCGATAAAACCCAGCATCCACTGGTTCAGCACCACTGTCGTCTGGGCCTGAAGTGCGAAGGCAGCGACAACGGTGGGAACGAATACGTAAAGCTGCATTCTGGCTGGAAACAGAACCGGTATGGTGACAAGGAAAAGTGTTGCCAGGCGGGAGAGGATCGTGAGTGCTACCGTCATCCTTTTGCGGCTGGTGAATCGCTCCAGAAATGCCGGGAATATGAGGATCAGCACACCGCAGATATTGACGATAACGCTTAAATAACTGACCAGAATGTCACCGGCTCCCATAAGAATTGCTAGGCCGCTTAAGAAAACGCCGCTGGTCAGATACGTGAACGCTGTGCCGAATCCGGCCTGGACGAGAAAGTAGGTACGGGGACGGGAGTCCGGCAGGCCCTCACCCCCGGGCCGGGGTTTCATGGCTGATCCTTTATAAACTGAACGTCGTCAAAGATTTTCCCGGCTGTTAAGTACGCCATGCCGTCGTGATAGTCGTGCCAGAGATCGGCCGAATACAGAATCTCCGCGGACATGTGTCTCGGAAGAAGAGCGGAGAAGCCGTCGCTGATGGGACCGATACAGCCTTTGCGCAGATCGGGGCCGCCCAGGACGACATACTGGGGATTTAAAATGCCGCAGATCCAGCCGATGATACGGATCATCAGATTGGTGTAAGCTTTGTCATCCACTGCTTCCATCAGCCACTCGTCGAGAATCCGGCCATCCTCCATGGGAACCAGTCCCAGCTCCCCGGCGAAATTGCGAAAGCCGCGGACGACCCGCCCGCCGACGATGAAACCGGCGCTGACACACGTTTTTTCCAGGTGAAGATACGCCATATTCGTGAGATCCGGGGCCTCGCAGGGAAATTCCCTGGCATAGCAGCGGCCGAAGCCGATGGCTGTGGCATTTAAGTCATTCTCCATAACAATGGGAATGTGATACCGCCCGGCGAGGCGGTCTCCTAAGTCATGGCGGCATAATTCGTCGCTGCTGCCGCTCCCTTTCCAGAACGAACCGTCTTCGACGATGCCCGGAACGCCGATTCCGATGGACTTGATATCCTTTCGCGCCATAAGTTCATCGAGGTATGCGGTGATGGCCGGCTCGTAGTCGTCGCCCGTAAACTCCAGTCTGCAAGTCTCTAAAATCTCTCCACAGATTCCTACAAGCAGCCCGTGCATCTCACTGCCCGAGATGCAGATCGCTGCGCCGTAGTACTTATCCGGCTTAAAGCGGTACCGTTCCGCCTTTCGTCCACCGCTGGATTCGTCGTGTCCAATGCTTTCGATTTCCCCGTTTTCCATCATCTCGGCCAGGAGAGAGCGGACCGTCGTAGAGCTGATCTGCGTCTCACCGGCGATTTCCGCCCTGGTCGCAGTGCCTCTGTTTTTGATCACTCTGCGGATCAGCGAAAGATTCGCCTGTTTTAAAAGCCGTGGTCTGGCGGTTAATGTATCCATAAGAACGCCTCCTTGAAACTTTTGTTGGAAACTTTTATAAGTTTATAATAAAAGTATATGCGGGAACGAAAGAACTGTCAATAGAGAAAAAATATTTTTCTCTGTTGACAGTTCTGGAGATCAGTAAAATACTGAGGTTATTTTTCTAAATTTCAATCACTTTCCCCTTGGAAAGTCTCGACTCCTCCGCCGCAAACGCGACGAGGTGGCTGCCTACGGACTGCTCCAGCGAGGTGATCCCCTCCGGTTCTTTTCCGGTCTGAAGCATGTCGAGGAATTCTTCCAGCATGCGGTTGTCGCCGCCGGCGTGGCCGCTGAAATCCTCGGCCAGCTGGGAGATGTCGATAATCTGACGCGGTTTTCCAAAGAGACCGATCTCGATGGTGTTTTTGTACATGTCGCCGGTGAGATCGCCTTTGGTGCCCATGATCTTGCAGTATCGGGAAGCGCCGTCACTGGTAAAGCCGCTCATGGTGAAATTAATGGTGCTCCCGTCGGTGTTTTCGATGTTGGTCACCTGATGGTCCACCACATTGTTGTCACAGTGGTAGACACAGCGGCCGTAAGGACCTGTCTTTATGGCTTCGTAGATCGTGTCCATCGTCGGATGGAGAGCTAAAATGTCCACCGGCCATTCGGTGTGGCCGCAGGCGATTCCGGTCTTTTCGTTGGTAACGTAGATTTTTTCCGCGTCGAAGGGACAGGAGTCTTTGGCGGCACAGCCGTCGAGGCAGCGGAGCGCGGCGCCTTCCGGGGCACAGGATTCCTTGAATAAATAGGTGCTGCCCATGGACGTAACGCGGAGCGGCGTCTTGTCCGCCAGCCATAAGTAGAGGTCGAAATCGTGGCACGTCTTCTGAAGGCACATGGGACTGGTCGTCTCGCTGTTTCTCCAGTTTCCGCGGACAAAGCTGTGCGCCTGATGCCAGTAGCCCACGTTCTCGATGGCCTGGATGGTGACGACGTCACCGATGATGCCGGAAGCAATCAGTTCCTTCATCTTCGAGAAAAATGGCGTATAGCGGAGCACGTGACAGACAACGATTTTCCGGTCGTATTTTTTCGACGCTTCCAGGAGCTGACGGCACTCAGTGGGATCGGGGGAGATGGGTTTTTCCATCAAAATATGGTATCCTCTTTCCAGAGCGGTAAGCGCCTGGGAGACGTGATCGCGGTCCTGGGTGCAGATAAAGACGGCATCGGCCATCTTGGGCTGGGCCAGCAGCTCCTCCGCACTGGCAAAGCAGCGCTCCTCTGGAATGTGGTACGTCTCGGCGGTCTCCCGAAGAGCGCCGGGATCGATATCCGCGGCTGCGGTAATCTCCATTTTGTCCGGGTGAAGCGAGGCAAATGGCGCATAGGTGATTCTTCCCCGGCTTCCAAGGCCGACGATGGCTACGGTTGTTTTCATGTGAATTCCTCCTGTTTTATGATAAATTGTTTGTATGAATACGCATGGTTACGGTGGTACGGCGGCTTCCCGGTTCTGACTCGATGGTGAGCTCCGACGACTTTTCAAAATAGAGCTTGATCCGCTTATAGAGGTTGGCCAGGCCGTAGCTCCCCGAGACTGAGCCTACCGGATTCGTATTTTTAAAGGATTCCTGGATCCGCTCCATGGTCTCCTGATCGATGCCGGGGCCGTTGTCGGTGACAGATATGACACAGCCATCGCCATTTTCCACAATGCGAATGACGATGTGAACCGGTGAAGAGGTGGTTTCTACCGCGTATTTCATGGAATTTTCTACTAATGGGTGAATAAGCAGCTTGGGAATCTGTATGGAGCGCACCTCCGGCTCCACCTGGTATTCCCAGGTCAGACGGTCCCCGAACCGGAACTTCTCCACCTGCAAGTACTGTTCCACGAAGGTCAGCTCCTGATCGATGGTGATGCGGTCGCTCCCCTTTAAAATGTACTGGAACAGCTTGGCCATGGCCATGAGAATTCCGGCGTTGTCCATGTCATTTTTCTGGATCAGGCTCCAGTAGACCGATTCCAGGGCATTGATGATGAAATGAGGGTTGACCTGGGACTGCAGCGCGGTGATTTCCGCTTTGGTCCGCAAAATCTCTTTTTCAAATACCTGCTCGATCAGACGGTTGTTCTTTTCCACCAGAGCATTGTAATGGATGTTCAGTTCGTTGATGTCGGAATTGGAGTAATGCCGGTCGTTGGCCTGCAGCTTTCCATCGGCAATCACCATGGACTTTCTCATGTCCGACAATGGCTTTGAGATCATGCGCGCAATGAAGAGACTGCAGATCAGGAATACGCCGATCCCGATGAGAAAGCCGTAGATCACGATGCCGCTCATCCAGGAGATATCATTGGAGGTCAGTTCCTTCGGAATATAGATGGAAAATGTCCAGCCGGAGTACGAGGAAGTGGAATCGGCCAGCTGGTAATTCCGTTCGAAGGCTTCCGGGTTCATGTCCTTTAGCGTCTTTCCATAGGAAACACGGGCGCCGGCGCAGTCGGTCAGCTCCAGCGTGCAGTCGCCCAGCGCGTTTAAATCCTGGGCGATGGAGTCCATCAAATCCGGCTTCAAATGAACCACGACGTATCCGCCGTGTTCAAAGGCGTAGTCCGCCAGGAGAATCCGCTTGACCGCCATGATGGTATGGCCCCCTCCGGACTCCGATTCGGACAGCAGCCATACGGCCTTTCCGTTGTATTCGTCGGCCAGGGCGAGGGCAGTCTCCGGGATAGCGGCAGAGAGCGGCTCCTTGGTGTAAGGATAGATCTGGGCCTTTTTACTGTAGAGTTCGATGGATTCTAAGTTGTCCGCGTAATTGATCGTATTCATGGTCTTTAACCGGAGAGTGGAAAAACTCTCCGAGGAAAATGACGCGTTCTGATTATAGTCGTTTAAAATGGTCTGAACCGCCAGGTCGTTGCAGAGACGCTGAAGAGATGAATCCATCTCGGTCAGCGAGGAGTTAAAACGCTCCTGAGCCTGCTTGACTGTGATTTCTATATATTTGGAAGACTGCTGAAGGATGTAGCCGGACATATTTTTATATAAGTAACCGCCGATGCAGAGAAAGGCGATGGCCATCACCAGCATGGAGGAGATGAAGATCTGCCCCGACGTGGTGTTTCCCAATAATTTCAGTTTCTGTTTCATGGCACCTCCGGTTGCGTATGGACCATCGTATGTTTGTGTTACAGCATCATCATACCAAATTCATATGGTAAAATCAAAAGATATGCATCAAGAAGAAAAAATAGTGGAATTTTACAAAAAAATAGTGTGGTTTCTTTCTTTGTTGTCTATTATATACTAAATGTATCTTATAAAGGAGGGATTTACAGATGAAAAAAAGATTAGCAGCAATCGTCTGTGCAGCCGCGCTGGGGGTTACAGCACTCACTGGCTGTGCATCAGGAAAGCAGGAGACTACGGCAGCAGGTACGGAGACGACCGCAGCGGCGGCCACGGAGAAGGCGGCAGGCGAGGAGAGTAAGGCGGAGACGACCGGGGAAACAGCGGCCAGCCAGGAAGCCGCGGAGATTACATACTGGGATACGGTCGGCAGCGTGTCGGACCGTGAGGCCAAGCTGGCCATGATCGGGCGGTTCGAAGCACAGAATCCGGGAATCACGGTAAAATATGAGGGAATGGAAGGCGAGGCCTACAAGACTAAGATTAAGACTGTGGTAAGCGCCAACAATCTGCCGGATATCTTCGGATACTGGGTGGGAGAGCAGTTTAAGACGCTTGTAAACTCCGGAAATGTGGAAGATTTGTCTTCCGTTTTTGAGGCGGACACGGCATTTCGCGATACCTTTGTGCCGGGCAGCTTAGACGCGGTATCCTATGACGGCAAGGTCTACGGCGCGCCGACCTCCATTACCTGTATGGCAGTCTGGTACAACAAGGCCATCTTCGAGGAGAACGGAGTGGAAGTGCCGAAGACATATGAGGACTTAAAGGGCGTGATCAACACACTGTCCGATAAGGGCGTGACACCGATCATCGTGGGAGCCAAGGACCGCTGGCCGCTTCTCGGCTGGTATTCCTACCTGGCACAGAGAATCGGCGGTGTCGATCTGTACAATGAGGTGTGCTCCGGAGATAAGAATTTCACGGAAGACGCATATGTACAGGCTGGCGAGGAAATCAAGGCTCTGGCGAAAAAGGGCTTTATCAATGGCTGCATGTCCGTAGACGCTACGACGGCGGAAGCCTTGTTCGCGGCAGGCAAGGGCGCAATCTTAATTACCGGTTCCTGGTCGATTCCGACCTTTACGGAAGACCCGGAGCGCGCAAAGGATTTCTCCTATTTCCCATTCCCTGTGGCAGAGGGCGGAAAAGAGGACGAGGCCGGCTACTTATACGGCGGCGTTGCCAATACCCTGGCAATCAGCAGGTCAACGAAGAATAAAGACGCGGTTGTGAAGTTCTTAAAGTATATGATGAGTGAGGAAGAGCAGACCTTAAGCGTAGAGCGCACAGGAACCTTCTCGACCGTGAAGGTATCCCCGAAGGAAGAGAACATGGATCCGCTGGCATACCAGTTCAGCCAGTACGTATCCGACGGTGTGGAAGGCTTCATTCCGTATACGGATCAGGCCCTGCCTCCGGAACAGGCGGAGAACTTATTAAATGCTTTAACCGCTATCGTTGCGGAAGACAACGCCGACGTCAAGGCGGAGCTTGCAAAGATCAAATAGATTTCACTAATTGGTACAACATTGGGGCCGCGCACGGAACACCTCCGAATACGCGGCCCCGAAAGGAATAGGTGCAGAGTATGAAAAAAATACATCCTGCGGTGCGGTGCCTCTTCATATTGCCTGCGGTCCTGTGGTTTTTTGCGGCGGTGATCGTACCGGTCCTGATGGCGGTCTATTACAGCTTCTTCAGCTGGGACGGGGTGACCGCCAAGGTGTTTATCCGCTTCGATAATTACAGGGAACTGTTTAAGGATCCGGTCGTCTGGAAGTCCCTTACCAATTCCCTGAAGATGGCATTCTGGTGCGTTCTGCTTCAGCTGCCCATCGGCATGGCGTTTTCCGTCATTCTTTTTAACCGGAAGCTGAAGGGACGGGGATTTTTCCGTACCGTGTACTTCCTTCCGGTGGTGCTGTCCTCCTCCATGATCGGTATCTTATGGGGACAGATCTACGATCCCAACTTCGGACTGTTAAACGGTCTTCTGGAGGCGGTGGGATTAAAACAGCTGCAGCAGATCTGGCTGGGGGACATGAAGCTGGCGCTGGGATGTATTATAGCGGTGGTGGTCTGGCAGTTTATCGGCAATTATATTCTGATCTACTATACGGCCCTGCATAATATTTCCGAGGATGTGCTGGAGTCGGCCAGGCTGGATGGAGCCGGTGTCCTAAAGCTGTTCCGTTATATTGAACTGCCTCTGATGTGGCCGGTGATCCGTCTGACCCTGATACTGGCCACGGTCAACTCCTTAAAATACTTTGACTTAGTCTACATCATGTCAAACGGAGGACCGAACCACGCCAGCGAGGTTCTGGCTTCCTATGTGGTAAAGAATGCGTTCAATTCCATGAGGATCGGCTATGCGAACACGGTGGCGGTGCTTCTGCTGGTTCTGGGAATCTTCTTTATTGTTCTCTATAACAAAATACTGGCTCCGTCATCGGCCAGCGATTAAATATCACCGAAGGAGGTTTCCTAATGAAAAAACGCAGTATATCACCAGGCAAATGGATTCTGTACCTCATTCTGGCGATTCAGGCGGCAGTCACCACGTACCCGCTGATCTGGATGATCGTGTCCTCTTTAAAGGACAACGTATCCTTTTTTGCAGATCCGTGGTCCATACCCAAGAATCCCCAGTTTGTCAATTACGTGACGGCCTGGAAAGAAGGAATCCAGGACTATATGATAAACAGCATTGTGATCACCATCGCAACGCTTTTTATCGTCATTATTCTAAGCTGTGCGTTCTCCTTCATGGTCGCCCGTTTTCCGTTTAAGGGGGGCGGACTTCTGGTTGGAATGTTTTTTGCAGGCATGATGATTCCGGTTCACTGTACTCTCGTTCCTCTATACAGTATGATGAACGGACTGGGATGGCTGGACAGCTTATGGGCCCTGCTCTTTCCCTATGTGGCGTCGGGACTGCCGCTGGCCATCTTCCTGACTTACGGCCACTACCAGCAGATTCCCATGGAACTGGAGGAGGCGGCGAGAATGGATGGATGCGGTGTCATCCGGATGTTTCTCTACATCTTTCTGCCGCTGGCCAAGCCGGTGATTTCCACCATCGGGATCCTGACGGCCATCAGCGTGTGGAACGAGTTCATATTTGCCAATATCATCATCTCTGACCCGCTTAAGAAGACGCTGCCGGTAGGCCTTCTGGCGTTAAAGGGAACGTACAATACGAACTACGCTGCGGTCAGTGCGGCGTTGACTATTTCCGCGATACCGATTATCATAGTCTATATCCTGATGTCAGGAAAGATTCAGGCTGGTATGGTCTCGGGCGCGGTGAAGAGCTGAACGGGGGAATACGATGGAAAATTATATTGTTAATCCGGTTTTACCCGGATTTCATCCGGATCCATCCATCATTCGGGTGGGGGCGGATTACTATATGGCCGTATCCACGTTTGAGTGGTTTCCGGGTGTCTGTATCTACCATTCCACAGATTTACAGAACTGGGAGCTGGCGGCCAGGCCTCTGGACCGTGTCTCCCAGCTGGACATGAAGGGCAATGATGCCTCCGGCGGAGTGTTTGCCCCCTGCCTTTCCTATGACAACGGCGTGTTCTACCTGGTTTACACCAATGTGAGGACACACTGGTACGAATTTATGGACTGCCACAATTATCTGGTAACGGCCGCGGATATCCGGGGAGAGTGGTCGGAACCCGTCTATCTGCACAGCCTGGGCTTTGATCCGTCGCTGTTTCACGATGATGACGGGAGAAAATGGGTGGTCAGCATTGTGAGGCATTACCGGAAGATGCGCGTTCAGAAGATCGCCCTGCAGGAATACGACCCTGTTTTAAAGAAAATGACGGGGCCGCTGACGGAGATCTTCGGGGGCAGCGGGCTGACGGCTCCGGAAGGACCTCACCTCTACCGGAAGGATGGCTTTTACTATATCATGACTGCGGAAGGCGGGACGGAATACGGCCACACGGTCACCATGGGCCGGTCGGAGAAGATCGGCGGTCCCTACGAGCTGTCGCCCTATAATCCGGTTTTAACGTCGCGGAATGATCTGACACTTCCCTTACAGAAGGCCGGGCACGCTGATCTCGTGGAGGCGCCGGACGGGGAGTGGTATATGGTGCATTTATGCGGCCGGCCGCTGCCGCCGTTTCGCCGGTGCATTCTCGGGAGAGAGACGGCGGTCCAGCATGTGAGATGGACAGAGGACGGATGGCTCTGTCTTGCAGACGGGGGAAAGGAACCGCGTGTACGCGTTCCGGTATCGTGGCCGGTGGAACGGAAACTGGAGGAGGAGATCCGGTATTTGTTTCAGGGACCGGATTTAAGCCCGGATTTCTTTTCACTCCGAGTGCCCCTGGGGGAGGCTTTATCACTCACAGAACGTCCGGGCTGGCTGCGGCTGAAGGGAAAGGATTCGCCCAATTCCAGGTTTGAACAGAGCCTGGTTGCGCGGAGACAGGAGGACTTCGCGTTCAGCTTTGAGACCGAACTGGATTTTGAACCATCCTCGGAGCGGCAGATGGCGGGAATTCTGTATTTTTATGACGAGTGTGATTTTTACTACCTTCGTGTGACCTGCGGACAGAGCGGACAGAAGATCCTCGATGTGATGCGGATGAACCGGGGAAAGACGGAGTATGTGCCTGACTGCGGTATTGCGGTGCCGGAGGGGCGTAGCATCCGGCTTAAGCTGGTGGTGCGCCGGACAGAGGCTTCCTGCTACTACAGCCTGGAGGAGGGGGTGTGGCAGCAGGCGGGAAATACGCTGGATGCCTCGCTGCTGTCTGACGAGTATCCGGAGGAAGGGGCTTACACGGGAGCCATGGTTGGCCTGGGATGCCATGACATGGCGTACCGCAGCGCCAGGGCGTATTTCAAGTATGCAGTGTACCGCAGAGAAGGGACCGGAATGGGAACAGACTGATAAAGACGGACGGAGAAGGGGGGAAACCATGGAACGGACCTATACACTAATGCTGGTAGAGGATGAGCGGAATATTCTGTATGGCATGAAGAATGCCATCCTCTGCTACAAGCCCCAGGTTTCTGATATTCTGACCGCTGAAAATGGCCGGGAGGCGCTGGAGCTTCTGGAGGAACAGGTTCCGGATATCATCATTACGGATATCCGCATGCCGGAGGTAGACGGTACCGAGCTGGTCCGCCGGATTCGTGAACAGGGGTATGAGATGCCTGTGATCATCCTGACGGCCATGACGGACTTTGCCATTGCCAGGGATTTGATCCATTACCAGATTCAGAATTACATCGTGAAGCCATTTTCGATTGAGGAGATCTTAAAGGAGACGGAGGTGGCCATCGAAGAACTGAAAAAGCGCAGCCAGATGAAGATGGCGCAGAAGATCGTGAAGGAGTTTCCGGAACTGGTGGAAACTCCGCCCTCCAGCGAAAACCAGCTGATATCCCAGGCCGTGGAATACATAAGCAGCCACTTGGACGGCGCAGCCTCTTTAAATGACATTTCCGGGGCGCTCCATGTGAGCAAGGCGTATCTGTCCACGCTGTTTAAGCGGGAGATGAATACGACCGTGACGGATTTTGTGACGAAGCAGCGGATGAAGGAGGCGAAAAAGCTTCTTCTGGAGACCGATATGCTGGTATCAGAGATCTATTTAAAGGTAGGCTATCAGAGCGATAAGTACTTTATCAAGGTGTTTAAGGAGATGGAGGGGGTGACACCTCTGGCCTACCGGAAACGGTGGAAATGAAAATCACTATCAGATTTGCCTCATTTTCACGGATGAAGCTGGAAGATTGTAAAAAAAATAACAAAAGAAATGAAATGGATTATTGACTATTTCGATTATTTGTAATAAAGTAAGTATTAGCCTATGGCATGTAACTTACAAGGTATAGGTAATATCAAATAAACTATTTGGTTACTATACACTAATACAGAAAAGAGAGGTTGAATAAAATGGCAGAAATCGATTTAAGTCAGTATGGTATCAACGGAACAACAGAAATCGTCTACAACCCTTCATTTGAAACATTATTTGAAGAAGAGACGAAACCAGAACTGGAAGGCTATGAAAAAGGCCAGGTAAGTGAACTTGGTGCAGTTAATGTTATGACGGGTATTTATACAGGACGTTCACCTAAAGATAAGTACATTGTCATGGATGAGAATTCAAAGGACACTGTATGGTGGACCTCTGATGAATATAAGAATGATAATCACCCGGCCAGCCAGGAAGCCTGGGATACAGTAAAGAAAATTGCTCAGGAAGAGCTTTCCGGCAAGAGACTTTTCGTTGTAGACGCATTCTGCGGAGCGAATAAAGATACCCGTATGGCAATCCGTTTCATCGTTGAGGTTGCCTGGCAGGCTCATTTCGTAAAGAACATGTTCATCCAGCCTACAGCAGAAGAACTTGAGAACTTTACACCGGATTTCGTTGTATACAATGCTTCCAAAGCAAAAGTAGAAAATTACAAAGAGTTAGGTCTGAACTCTGAGACCACTTCCATGTTCAACATCACCAGCCGCGAGCAGGTAATCGTAAATACATGGTACGGCGGAGAGATGAAGAAGGGTATGTTCTCCATGATGAACTACTATCTGCCGTTAAAGGGCATTGCTTCCATGCACTGTTCTGCCAACACAGATTTAAACGGCGAGAATACCGCTATCTTCTTCGGACTTTCCGGAACAGGCAAGACCACACTTTCCACAGACCCGAAGCGTCTTCTGATCGGTGATGACGAGCACGGCTGGGACGACAACGGCGTATTCAACTTCGAAGGCGGCTGCTACGCTAAGGTTATCAACCTGGATAAAGAATCCGAGCCGGATATCTACAATGCAATCAGGCGCAACGCTCTGTTAGAGAACGTTACCCTTGATTCTGAAGGCAAGATCGATTTCGACGATAAGAGCGTGACAGAGAATACCCGTGTATCCTACCCGATCGACCATATCGAGAAGATCGTTCGCCCGGTTTCCGCAGCTCCTGCAGCAAAAGATGTAATCTTCCTGTCAGCAGATGCGTTCGGCGTACTTCCTCCAGTATCGATCCTGACACCAGAGCAGACTCAGTATTACTTCCTGTCTGGATTTACAGCAAAGCTTGCTGGTACAGAGCGTGGAATTACAGAGCCTACACCTACCTTCTCCGCTTGCTTCGGCCAGGCTTTCTTAGAGCTGCACCCGACAAAGTATGCAGAGGAGCTTGTTAAGAAGATGGAGAAGAGCGGCGCAAAGGCTTACCTTGTCAACACCGGATGGAACGGTACCGGCAAGCGTATCTCTATCAAGGATACCCGCGGCATCATCGACGCGATCCTGGATGGTTCTATTGCAAACGCACCGACAAAGCAGCTTCCGTACTTCAACTTTGAGATTCCGACAGAGCTTCCGGGCGTAGATCCTAAGATCCTTGATCCTCGCGATACATATGCTGAAGTTTCCGAGTGGGAGACAAAGGCAAAAGATCTGTCCCAGCGTTTCGTTAAGAACTTCGCAAAATATGAGGGTAATGAAGCAGGAAAAGCTTTAGTTTCCGCAGGTCCTCAGTTATAAGAATAAGATGTGTCAGATTGGCCCCCGGCAGTTGCTGCCGGGGGCTTTTTTCGCTGCCTTACTTTTTAAGGGCTTGCGTATCAGAGCGTGTTTGATGTAACAAAAACATACAGGTTGCATAAAAATCATTTCACAAATGCTCCGAAAAGAATAGGATTGCTGTCAGAATTTACAAAAAGAATAGAATCTATTGATTTAAACGTTTAAATGAGTTATAATGTGCCCATAGGAAAATAGTAGTTATGGGATAACAGAAGTTTCATTGGAAGCAGATAATGCAGCATATTTATGAGGAGGTCGCGAATTGAAATCTTATGAAGCAATGGAAGAAGAAGCCCTGGCAGTGCGCAGAGACATTGTTGAAATGCTTTACCGGGCGGGAAGCGGTCATCCCGGCGGATCCCTGTCGGTGACGGATATTCTGGTGTGTCTTTACAACCGGATCCGCGTGGATGCAGAGCATCCGGACATGGAGGACCGGGACCGGGTGGTGCTCAGTAAGGGACATGCAGCCCCTGCGCTGTATGCCGTGCTCGCGGAACACGGCTTTTTTTCAAAGGAAGCGTTTAAACGTTTAAGAAGATTAGGCGGAATGCTCCAGGGGCATCCGGATATGAATAAGACGCCGGGGGTCGATGTCTGCACCGGGTCTCTGGGGCTTGGGGTATCGACCGCATGCGGGATTGCGCTGGCCGGGAAGGTGAGAAAGAAAGACTACCGCGTGTATGCGGTCCTGGGAGACGGGGAGCTGCAGGAGGGCATCGTGTGGGAAGCCATGGCGGCAGCGGTTCACCATAAGCTGGATAACTTGACGGTGATTGTGGATTTAAACGGGCTTCAGATCGATGGTCCGGTGGAAAAAGTAATGGGCTCGGGCAACTTAAAGGGGAAATTTCTGGATTACGGTTTTAAAGTGGCAGAGGTGGACGGCCATGATTTTGAGGCTCTGGACGCGGCCATCGCGCTTAGGGCGGACAGCGTTCCGGTCTGCATTCTGGCGAAGACAGTAAAGGGAAAAGGCGTTTCCTTCATGGAAAATCAGGCCGGATGGCATGGACAGAAGATCAGCGGAGATGACTATAAGTCAGCAATGGAAGATTTGAAAGGAGGAAGATGAGATGGCTGAACCAGCAATGAGAGAGGCTTATGGAGACGCCCTGTTAAAGATGGGAGAGGACGAACGCGTAGTGGTTCTGGACGCAGATTTGGCGAAGGCCACTTCCTCCTGTAAATTTGCCGCCAGGTATCCGGAGCGGTTTTTCGATATGGGAATCGCGGAGCAGAATCTGATGGGAACGGCGGCGGGGATGGCGATCAGCGGGCTGAAGCCATTTGCATCGACCTTCGCTTTGTTTGCGGCAGGACGCGCCTATGAGCCGATCCGCAATGCAGTCTGTTACGCAAAGGCTCCGGTGAAGATTGTGGCTACCCACGCGGGACTTTCACCGAATTCCGACGGAGGAAGCCATGAGACGATCGAGGATATCGCGCTGATGCGGGTGCTCCCGGGAATGACGGTTTTAAGTCCCTGTGATTACAGACAGGCGTTTGACATGGTTTTACAGATGAAAGAGATGGATCACCCGGTCTATATCCGGATGTCGAGACACCCGGTGGAGACGGTGACGGCGGAAGGAAGCCGCACAGAGATCGGTAAGATCGACGTGCTCCGCGAGGGCGGGGACGTGTGTTTCGCAGCCACGGGCATTATGACAGCAGAAGCGCTGCATGCGGCGGAGATCCTGGAGACTAAAGGAATACACGCAGCGGTGTTAAATGTACATACCATCAAGCCTCTGGATAAAGAGACTCTGATCCGTTACGGAAAATCCTGCAAACGGATGGTAACGGCGGAGGAGCACTCGGTAATCGGCGGTTTAGGATCAGCGGTGGCGGAGGTTCTCGCCGAAAGCGGCGGATGCCGTTTGAAACGCGTCGGCATCCAGGATCGATTCGGACAGTCCGGCGATCTGGCTGAACTGATGGAATGCTATGGGCTGACAGCGGGAAATCTGGTGGAGACCGCTTTGAAAATAATGGAGGAAGACGTATGAGAAAGATCCCGGTAATTATAGACTGCGATACAGGAATCGACGATATGATATCCTTCGCCGTGACACTCACCTCAGACAAGTTAAATATTCTGGGGATCACCACGGCGGCTGGAAATCAGGTGGTGGATATCACCACACAGAACACATTGAACGGAGTGGCCATCATGGGAAGATGCGGCATTCCGGTGGCGAGGGGAGCGGAAAAGCCACTCTCGAGACCGCTTCGGGATGCCGGTTACATACACGGTGAAAATGGCCTGGGGACGTACCAGTTTTCTGAAATGACATCGAAACAGCCGGAAGATATTGATGCAGTGGAGCTGATGAGAAGCCTGCTGGCCGCGTCGGAGGAAAAGGTCGTGCTTCTCGCAATTGCTCCGCTGACCAATGTAGCCAGACTGCTGATGGAACACCCGGAGGCGGGAGCGAAGATCGAGAAGATCGTGTTTATGGGAGGCTCTCTGCGGACCGGCAATCCGACACCGGTTTCCACCTTCAACGTGCTGGCCGATCCGGAAGCCGCAAGATATGTGATGAAGAGCGGTGTTCCCTTCCATATGTGCCCTCTGGATACGACGAGAGATTTATATTTGACCATGGACGATATCGAATTCATCGGAACGATCCGGAATCCGGTTGCTCAGATGAATTACGAGATGTGCCGTTTTTACAACGATGCTGTAAATAAGAACAACAACGCGGCCAGGCGTTTTAAGGGGCTGTGTATCCACGATCTCTGCGCGGCTGCGTATGTGACGAATCCTGAGCTTTTTACTACTGTGAAATACCAGGGGGATGTGGAGACAGAGGGAGAACTGACTCTGGGATTTACGGTTCTGGATTATGAGAATATCAGACAGGTGCCGGAGGAAGAGAGAAATGTAACCTTTATCAATTCCGTGGACCGGGACGGCGTTCTGAAGATCTATTTCGAGGCTCTGAAAAGCTTTGGAGAACAGGGGGAAGAGATAAATGGATAAAATACCGGTAATCATAGACTGCGATACTGGAATTGACGATATGATATCTTTTGTATTGACACTCGCGTCAAAACAGCTGGATATCCGGGGAGTGACCACTGTGGCGGGAAATGTCTCCCTGCCGCACACGACGTACAATACCGTCAACGGCCTGGCGTTTATGGGCAGAGGCGAGATCCTGGTGGCGGCTGGAGAAGCGGCTCCGCTTGAGCGTCCGTACCGCGATGCAAGCGAGATTCACGGGGACAGCGGGCTGGGAGCATTTTCGTTTGAACATCCCGTGGACTATGGGCCAGTGGAGACCGGCGGGGTGGAATTTTTATATGAGAAGCTGATGGAATCGGAGGAGAAGATCACGATTCTGGCTCTGGCGCCGCTGACAAATATTGCGAAGCTGTTTCTGGAACACCCGGACTGTAAGGAAAAGATTGAGAAGATCGTGTTTATGGGCGGATCTATTTTCAGCGGAAATCCGACGCCGGTTGCCACGTTTAATGTGTGGGTGGATCCCGAAGCGGCAAGGATCGTCATGAAGGGCGGCGTCCCATTCTTTATGTGCCCGCTGGATACCACCAGGGAGGCCTATTTGACAGAAGAAGAGCTGGAAGTCATCGGAACCATCGATAATCCGGTGGCGGCCATGGTTTATACCATGTTAAGCTTCTATTGGAGCCAGGAGAAAAAGAATGTGAACGGACATAAGCGGTTTAAGGGATTGTGCATCCATGACCTGTGCACGGCGGCCTATGTGACGAACCCGGAGCTGTTTCATTCGGTGAAATACTACGGAGACGTGGAGACGAAAGGGCCGCTGACAGAGGGCTTCACCATGATCGACTATGAGGAGATCTTAAAAAAGAGGGAAGAAGAGAAAAATATCGACTACATTGATTCCGTTGACAGAGACGGTGTGATGAAGGTTTTCTTTGAGGCTCTGAAATCTTATTCAAAATAATAATAAGCGGGCCGGCAGCGCCCGCTTATGTGCTTAATGCTGCGGTATGTTACGGTATGTAACGGTAAATCGCGCGTAAAGCGAACAACCGTTAGAAGGAGGTAGCTGTTATGAGACAAGGGGAGCTGATCGTCAATCCCACACTGGCCTGCGGGAATCCCTTGAATTTTAAGAAGGATTTAGATATACTTGAGAATACAGGAATTAAGATTCTGCATATTGACATTATGGATGGCCATTATGTGCCGAATCTCTGCTTCGACACCGGGATGGTGGGGCTGATCCGGAAAAACTATTCGTTTCTTCTGGACGTCCACTTAATGGTGACGAACCCGGCGGACTATATTCTGCCGCTGGCAGCCGCCGGGGCGGATTATGTGAGCTTCCATCTGGACGCGACCCATTTTCCGGTCCGCACGCTGAACCAGATCAGAGAGAACGGCATGAAAGGCGGTGTGGTGCTGAATCCGGCACAGTCTCCCGAGCTGCTTCGGGAGACGCTTCCCCACTTGGATTTTGTGCTGGTGATGGGCGTGGAACCCGGTTTTTCCGGTCAGAGGTTTCTGGAAGGAACGGTGGAAAAGGTGAGCAGACTGCGGGATATGCGGGAGCAGCTGGGCCTCTCCTATCTGATCGAGGCCGACGGCGGCGTGGACAGGGAGAATACCGTAACCCTGCTGGAAAACGGGGCGGACATCCTGGTGTCAGGCGCGTTTGGTGTGTTTGAGGGCAGAAATGGTCTCGAACAGGATTGCAAGGAGTATCAGGAACTGGCGCTTCGGGCGGCTGGGGAGCGGTAGGCAGCCGGAACAGAACAAGCAGCAGATTGACGAAGGGGGGAAATGGTATGGCGACAATTAAAGATATCGCAAGACTGGCGGGCGTGTCCACCGCGACGGTGTCCATGGTCTTAAACGGAAAAGACTGCATTACCAAAAAGACGAAAGAGAAGGTGATGGCGGCCGCCAGGGAAGTAGACTACATACCGAGTATTGCGGCCAAAACACTGAAGACGAAGCGCAGCTATACCATAGCCCTGTTTGTGGGAGATATCGCAAATCCATTTTTCCCGGAAATCATCAAAGGGGTGGAGGGCGCTGCCAAAGACAGGAATTACAGCGTCATCATCTATGACTTGTCCGGGCAGGATCAGGACTTTGTGGAGCAGATCGACAAGGCGGCGAGCCAGAAGGTGGACGGCTTTTTTATCACCGGCAGTACGCAGATTTCCGAGGAGGCGAGGAAGCGCCTTTTGATGATTGCGGACTCGGGGATCAAGATGATTTCCTGCAACCGGTTTATGAACTGGGGCGAATTTCCGCTGATCTGTACCTCCGAGGAAGAGCAGGTGGATGGCCTGCTGAGCAAGCTGGCGGCGTTGGGACATAAGCACATCGGATGCATCTCCGGTTATCCGGAATACTGGGTGGCGGAGCGCAGGGAAGGCTTTTACCGGAAGACACTGGAGCAGTACGGCCTGTACCACCCGGAGTATATCGTAAACGGCGGATTCTCCATAGAAGACGGGATCCGCATTACAAAGAAACTTTTAAAGAAACAGCCGCAGATTACCGCGGTGATGTGTGTGAATGATACGCTGGCGATCGGCTGCAACGCGGCGGCCAGGGAACTGGGACTTTCAGTCCCGGAGGACTTGTCCATATTCGGCGTGGACGGTGTGGAATGTCTGAAATATTTCGCCCCACAGATTACAACCGTGGATACCCACCGGTATGAGTACGGCTACAGGGGGACCGTCAGGCTGATTGACCTGATCGAGGATGACGGAAGCAGGAAGCAGGAGCTTTTAGAGACTATGGTATGCCCCTGTTCCATACGGCAGGGTGATACGATCGCCCCGCCCGGAAATAACAAATAGAGAAATAGAAAGGCTGGATAAAAATGAGAATCGGAATTGGATGTGACCACGGCGGATACGAGATGAAGGAAGAACTGAAAAGGCGACTGACCGCCGCCGGCCATACGGTTACAGATAAAGGCATTTACAGTGTCCACGAGGTGGACTATCCGGACGTGGCCGTGGAAGTGGCAAAGGGAGTCGTGGCGGATGAGTATGACTGCGCGATTCTGGTATGCGGAACGGGAATTGGCATGAGTATCGCGGCAAACAAGGTGGATGGTATCCGCGCCGCACTGGTGACGGATACGTTTTCCGCCAGGATGGCGAGAGAGCATAACAATGCGAACATGATCACGCTGGGAGCCAGGACCGTGGGAATCGAGCTGGCGTGGGAGCTGGTGAACGCGTATCTGGGAGCAGAGTTCCTTGGGGGCAAGCATCTGGTGCGGGTTGAGAAGATTATGGGGCTGGAGAGATGACCGGGGGAAGATAAAGAATCCTGACGGTGCAAATGAAAATCATTTGCACCGCCAGGATCTTTTTTTTCGATTAATTTTTGCATATAATGAATATTGTTAAAAAATAAACTAAAAACAGGAAAATATTTCCTTGAATTATTGTGCACAATGCTGTAACATAAACGCTGTAACAATTTATGAGAAAGGGATGCAGCCGTATGAGATGGATGAAAAACAGGGGCGTAATAACGAAAATTACATGGATGATCGCCGTGGTCCTGATTATTCCTACAGCCGTGGTCGGGATTTTTTATTATAATTCCTATAAAAAGACGCTGCTGAAAGATGCGGGCATCCAGATGGAAAGAGAGCTGGAAGGGCTTAAGACCACCATGGACAACAACCTGGATGCCATACACGCCGTGATTAATGAGCTGAGCTACCGTCAGGAATTTGCTTATTATCTGGATGGGAAGAACAGCCTGAGCGAAAGAGAAAGGCAGCATTACGCATCCGGGATGGAGGAGGAGCTGATCAATATACGGTACCTCTATCCAAACCTGTTTTATCAGATTGTGGTATACGGGGATAATGAGTCTCTTGATTTAAACAATGACTGGCAGTTCAGCATGGACATCCTGAAGAAAAAGGCGTATTACGATGAAATTCTGCACTCTGACAGCGATCTCGTATACGGAAGCGTGAGAAAAGCGGATTTTTTGATCTCGACCCTGGATGTAGATAACTTAAATATTGTTAAAGATGGGAAATTAATCCTTCCCGTTTATTTGAAAATCAGAAATTTAAGCACGAAAGACGTGGTCGGCATTCTGGAGGTGGACATGTCTGTGGAAAAGCTGGCGGGGAACCTTTTTCAGAAGCAGGACAGGGATACGGATTATCTGATCTTTGACAGAGACGGGACGCTGCTTCACCAGACCGGGACGTATGAAACTGCGGATTTCGAGCAGTGCCTGTTTAAGGAAAACGAAGGAAAAGAGAGTGTCTCTGTGGCGGAGGAGCCCTACCTTCTTACCTACAGCCGTTCGAACCGCTGCGGCCTGATCAATGTAGTCCTGAAATCCCGGAAAGGGGTGCTGGAATTCGCCTCCGAGATGATGCTCCGTGTCGTTGTGGTGGCGATTGTCTGCGGCGCGTGTGTGATTGGGCTGACGTATCTGCTGCTGAAGCGGATGTTAAAACGGCTGGTGGTTCTGGACGACATGATGAGCCAGGTGGAAAGCGGTCACTTCGATATTGCGATCCGGGAGGAAGGCCCTGATGATGAGATCACCAGGATTATCCGGCGGTTTAACCAGATGGCTTCTCATTTGCAGGCCGTGATCAACTCCGCGGTGGAGAAGGAGCAGGCGCAGAAGGCGGCGGAACTCAGTGCGCTTCAGGCGCAGATCAATCCTCATTTTCTCTACAATACCCTGGAAAATATGCGGATGCAGTGTGAGATCGATGGATATTACGCCATCGGGGACAGCCTGGCGGCGTTGGGGGATCTGTTCCGTTACAGCATAAAATGGGGCAGCAATGAGGTGCCGTTTCGCCTGGAGTGGGATAATCTGAAAAACTATATTTCCATCATGAACATGAGGTATCAGGAAGATTTAAAATGCATCATGGAGATCGGCGAGGGCGTGGGAGACGTCATGGTTCCAAAGATGCTGCTGCAGCCTCTGGTGGAAAACAGCTTCAGCCATGGATTTAAGCAGGTGCTCCCGCCGTGGCTGATCGTGATCCGCGCGTTTCGGAAACGGGACATGCTGGTCATCATGATTGAAGATAACGGAAGCGGCATTGAACAGGAGCGGCTTTTAGAGATCCGGCAGTGCTTAAAGAATGATACGCCCTTAAGGGGGGAGAAGAAGAAACGGTCCATAGGGCTTATTAATGTAAAGCAGCGGCTTTTGCATATCTGCCGGGGAGGGGCAGAGATTTTTATTGACAGCCAGCCCGACCGTGGCGTGAAGATTGTGATTGAAATCAAAATGGAGGAGGAGTCAGATGTTTAAAATATTGATCGCTGACGACGAAAGATTCATCCGGAAAGGAATTATTGCGATTCTGGAACGGGGGCTGGAGGAAGAAATTCAGTTTGTGGAGGCGGGAAATGGAATCGAGGCCATTGACCTGGCGCAGAAGGAGCACTTTCACCTGGTTATCTCCGACATCAGCATGCCGGGCAGCAGCGGGCTGGAATTTATCAAAGCCCTAAAGGACTCGGGACAGACCGCCACGGTCATTATCCTGTCCGGCTATGAGAATTTTGAGTACGCGAGGGAGGCGGTCCGGCTGGGGGTTCGGGAGTATGTGATGAAACCCGTGAAAAAACCGGAATTTCTGGAACTGGTCCGCACCTGCCTGGAGGAGACCAGGCAGAAGCAGGAGCAGTCGGTGAAGGAGGCCAGGGAATCCATCGCAAATGAGAAAATATTAAATCAGGTGAAGGAAGAGGTGCTGGTCCAGCTTCTCAACGAGAACAGGAAGGAAGTGGTCGCCCAGTGTCTGGAACGGCTGGAGAAGTTCGGGATCACCTTTCATTCGTCCCTCTTCATCTGTGCGGTCATCGAATATGAGGTTACGGACAGCAACCGGGAGTACATAGATTTTGTGGCAAAGAACATGGTGGACGAATTTTTTAAGGACTCCTTCTTTCCTGCGGTGACGGTGGAGTACAGCGAGGGAAGGCTGGCTGTCATTATGGAGTTTCAGGACCAGAACCGTTTTAAAGAAGAGAAGGCGACCGCCCTGCGCAGTGTCACGGGACTGATTAAAAAATACTGCAAGGTGCGTGCGGTTACGGGCGTCGGTGATATCGCCTTTGACGCATACTGCTTAAACAAATCCCTGCGCCACGCCATCAAGGCGGCAGAATTTAAGATCTATGATACGGGGAACGACCTGTTTTTCTACAGCGATTTGGCCAGAGGGCATGATTATGATCCGGTGCCGGCGGAGTCCCTTTTAAAAGAATTCGATGAGGAGCACGCGGTGATGCTTCTCAACGCCTTAGAACCGCTGATCGCAGCGCCATGCTCCAGGCATTCTCTGGAGGCGGTCAGAAAATGCTACGAGGAGGTATGCGGTTTGCTGAACGAGCGGACACAAAAAGCGGCAGGCCTCTCTCCAGAACCGCCTGTCCGCTATCAGGAGTTCCGCTATTTCTGGAATTTTATCCAGATGAAGCAGGAATTAAAAAAGATGATCCGCCAGGCAGGAGAGCTGATGCAGCAGGGGGAGGAATCCTTAAATTATAAGCTGATTCACGATATTCTTCAGTATCTGGAAGAAAATATTACGAAGGATATCGATCTAAACACGGTGGCAGAACAGTTTTCCAGGACGCCGGGCTATATCAGCACCCTGTTTAAGAAATCGATGAACTGCGGGTTCAATACCTATGTGACGGAGCAGCGTATGAGTATAGCCAGAAAACTGCTGGAGGACAGCAGCATTCCAATCCAGAAGGTAGGAGAGCTGTGCGGCTATCCCAATTCCAAGTATTTCTCTGTCGTTTTCAAAAAGAGCACGGGAGAAAATCCCAAGCGGTATCGGGAAAAGATAGAAAAGCATCCAGGGAAGGATTAAAGGCACCAGGAAAAGAGTAAAACGTACCAGGAAAAGAGTAAAACGTACCAGAAAAAGATGAAAAACGCATCCAACAAAAGAGAAAAATGCAGGCCGGAGCATCGGTCTGCATTTTTGAATTCATAAAAATCAAACCTTTTTCAACTTTTTTGAACCTCCGCGGTCTGATTATTTTTTTATAATAGAATTACAGACAACAAACAGAGAGGAAAGGAGTTGAAGACATTGAGTTTACTGGATATGAAGCAGATAATCAAGAGCTTTAACGGCGTGGAAGTGCTTCATGGGATTGATTTTTCACTGCGGGCCGGTACCGTCCACGCGCTGATGGGAGAGAACGGAGCGGGTAAGTCCACGTTGATGAAGGTTCTTGCCGGTGTACATAAATGTGACGACGGGGAAATATGGCTGAAGGGAAAAAAGACAGAAATCCAGTCGCCGAGGCACGCACAGGAGCTGGGAATCGCCATGATTCATCAGGAGCTGTCGCCGGTGCCGGAGATGACCGTAGCCGAGAACATCTTTCTGGGGCGGGAACCGAGAAAAGGGCTGTTCGTGGATTACAAAAAGATGTACACGGATACGGAAAAACTGCTGGGTGAAATGAAGGTCCGGGTAAGTCCCAGGGCGAAGATCGGACGATTAAAGGTAGCGGACCAGCAGCTGATCGAGATATCAAAGGCCATTTCCCTGAATGCGGATATCATCGTAATGGATGAGCCGACCTCCGCCATTACGGATCAGGAGGTGGAGATCCTGTTCAAAACCATTGCGGATTTGAAGAAAAAGGGGACCGGCATCATTTACATTTCTCACAAAATGGATGAGATATTCCGAATCGCAGATGATATCACGGTGCTGCGGGACGGAACGTATGTAAACAGCTGGGAGGCAAAGGACATCGACAACAATACCCTGATCAAGAACATGGTAGGCCGGGAGTTAAATGAAATCTTCCCAAAGATCAAGGTTCCGGCGAAGAACGTGGTGATGGAGATCAGGCATTTCACGAAGGAAAACCAGTTTGAAGATATCAGCTTTTTAGTGCGGGAGGGAGAGATCCTGGGGATCGCCGGGCTGATCGGAGCGGGAAGAACGGAGTTGATGAACGCCATCTTCGGTCTGGAAAAACCGGATTCGGGTGAAGTGTTCTTCGAAGGAAAGAAAGTGGAGATCAGGCGGCCTTCCGATGCCATCCGCCACGGAATCGCTTACGTGACAGAGGACCGGAAGAATGAGGGCCTGGTGCTGGAGATGGGAGTGGGACAGAACATTACCATCGCCTCCATGAAGACGCTTAGCAGCGGCATGTTTATTAAACGCCAGGAAGAAAAGAAGACGATCGACGATCAGATCAGGGCATTGAGGATCAAGGTGCATTCACCGAGGCAGCTGGTCGGAAAGCTGTCGGGCGGGAACCAGCAGAAGGTGGTTCTGGCTAAGTGGATGATGAAAAATCCCAAGCTGTTAATTCTGGATGAACCGACGAGGGGGATCGATATTGGAGCCAAGTCGGAGATTTATAAGCTGATGGGAGAATTTGTGGAGAAGGGCAACTCCATCATCATGATTTCCTCGGAAATGCCGGAGGCCATGGGAATGTCCGACCGGATCCTGGTTCTCAGCAACGGACGGTTAAGCGGAGAGCTGAGCCGGGAGGAATTTGCCCAGGAGGATATCATGAAAATGGCGGTCTCCTATATCTGATAACGAAAAGGTGAATGAAATGATAAAAACAGAGAAAAAAATAAATATAAAAAGCTTTATTGCTCAATACGGTGTTATCGTTGGTCTGGCGGCGATCCTGATATTCTTTACGGTCATGAAGGCAAAGTTTATGACCGTGGATAACATCGTTAATATGCTCCGCCAGACGTCGATTAACGGACTCCTGGCAATCGGCATGACTTTTGTGGTGCTGACCGGCGGCATTGACTTATCCGTGGGTTCCATCGTCGGAGCGGCCGGCATGTTCTCCGCTCTGGCAGCCAGGGCGGAAACCGGAATCCCATGGCCAATTGCCGTACTGATCGGCCTGGGAGTAGGACTGCTGCTTGGTGCAGTCAACGGGATTGTGGTCTCTTACTTAAAGGTCCCTGCATTTATCGCTACGCTGGGAATGCTGAGTATTGCCAGAGGCGTAACCTTCATGGCCAGTGACGCCAAGCCGGTTCCGGGACTCAGCAAGGGATTTTTAAAGATCGGCGGTGGAAGCGTCGGAATCCTTCCATACCCCGTACTGATCTTAATCGTGGTTCTGGTCATCTGTTTCATCGTGCTGTATAAGACGAGGTTTGGGCGGTATGTGTTTGCCACTGGCGGCAACCCGTCATCGGCCAGGGTTTCAGGAATCAACGTAAAACGCATTATCTGCTCTGTCTATATGATCTCCGGTCTCCTGGCGGGTCTGGCGGGAATCATCTTAACCTCCCGCGTTACCTCGGGTCTGGCACAGAGCGGCAACGGATATGAGGTAGACGCTATTGCGGCCGCGGTTATCGGCGGTACCAGTTTATCGGGCGGGCGCGGCAGACTATGGGGAACCATTGTCGGTTTCCTGATTATGGGAGTTATGAACAACGGTCTTGATATGATGGCGGTCTCTTCTTACTGGCAGCTGGTTATCAAGGGGTTGATCATTATCGGCGCCGTCATGCTGGATTCTTTAAATGGCGGGAAATAGAAAATCTTAAATTCAGGAGGAATAAAATGAAAAAGAACAAAAAAGTATTGGGAATCGTGTTATGTATGGCAATGGCAGTCACTGCCCTTGCAGGCTGCGGAGCGGCAGACACCAGCGCAAAAAAATCGGATGATACAAAGGCGGCAGACGGCGGCAAGACCGCGGACGGAAGCCAGACAGCAGACAGCGGAAAGAAACTGAAGCTGGGTATCACCTTATACAGCTTAAAGAATGAATACACTGTCCGTCTTGCCAATGCGGCGCAGAGGAAGGCGGATGAGATGGGCGCGGAGCTGATGGTTTACGACGGCAACTACGATCCCAGCACACAGATCAGCCAGGTGGAGACCATGATTTCCGACGGATGTGACGGTATTATTTTAAATCCGCAGGATTCCGACGCGTGCTCCCCGTGCGTAGACAAGGCAGTGGAAGCAGGGATTCCCATCGTGGCGGTCAATACCCGCGTCAACAACGATAAGATAACCAGCTACATCGGCTCCCAGGATGTCATTGCCGGGGAGATGATCATGCAGAAGATCGCGGATACGTTAGGCGGAAAAGGCAAGATTGTCATTATCGAAGGCCCTATGGGACAGTCCGCTCAGATCGAGAGACGGCAGGGAATCCAGAATATCCTGGATAAGTATCCGGATATCGAGGTGCTGGCTGAAAAGACAGCCAACTGGTCCCGCTCAGAGTCCATGACCGTTATGGAGACCTGGATGCAGGCATTTGACCAGATCGATGCCATTGTAGCGGAAAATGACGAGATGGCTCTTGGTGCAAGGGAAGCCGTCAAGGCGGCAGGCAAGGATATTCCGGCAGTGGGTGTGGATGGGATTAATGACGCACTCGCGGCAGTGGAGGAAGGCAATATGCTGATCAGCGTATTCCAGGATGCAGCCGGACAGGGAAGCAAAGCGGTTGAGGTGGTAATCGATGCCATCGATAAGAAACCGGTAGAGAAGGATTACTGGATCGATTTTGAAGAAGTCAATAAAGAGAATGTAGCGGAGTTTAAGCAGAGAGCGCAGCAGTAAATATAGCGGTAAATATAGCAGTAAATATAGCCGTAAGTACAAAGCAATTAAGGAGGAAGATCATCATGTTACAATATTACGGAGCAGACCCGGAATTTTCATTAGAAGGAAAGACCGCTGTTATTACAGGCGGAGCAGCAGGAATTGGTTATGAAACAGCGAAGTTTTTCGCAAAAAAGGGTGTGAATCTGGTCCTGGCAGACTTAAATCCGGGGGTGGATGAAATCGCTAAGGAACTGGATCCGGAGGCCGTTGGAATCGCAGGCGATGTGACGAACGGTGCTTACCGCCAGTCTGTGGTGGAGCTGGGAGTGAAGCAGTTTGGACAGATCGACATTCTGGTCAACTGTGCGGGGATTGTCGCACTGGAAAAAGCAGAGCTGATCAGTGAGTCCGACTGGGACCGTACCATGAACATCAATCTGAAGTCCTCATTTATGATGGCGCAGCTTCTTGGAAAGTATTTCATTGACAACCATGTGAACGGCTCCATTGTCAACATTGCCTCCCAGGCCGGCGTGATCGCCCTGGATAAACATGTGGCCTACTGTGCGGCAAAGGGCGGAATTATCGCCATGACGAAGGTGATGGCTCTGGAATGGGGAAAATACGGCATTCGCGTCAATGCGGTGGCGCCGACCGTTGTGCTCACGGAACTGGGACACAAAGCCTGGGACGGCCCGGCTGGGGACGCCTTCAAGAAGGAGATGCCGTCAGAGCGCTTTGCAGAGCCGGATGAGGTTGCTGGTGTTATTGCATTCCTTTGCAGCAATGCGGCGGGTATGATTACGGGACACAATCTGCTGATCGACGGCGGATACACCATTAAATAGAGCGGGAGGTTTTGGAAATGCAGAGAATACTGAATAATCCGGATGATATTGTAGATGAGATGCTGAAAGGTTTTTTGAAAGTGCACGCAGATATCGTGGAGGCCACAGATAATGGACGTGTGGTAAAGGCCAGAAACATTCCGGCAGATAAGGTAGGCGTGGTAACCGGAGGCGGTTCCGGCCATAAACCGGCATTTATCGGCTACATAGGCGAGAATATGTGTGATGCGGTGGCAGTCGGGGAGATCTGTTCTTCCCCCACCGCGGCTGCGTTTTTAGATGCGTTTAAGGCAGCAGACCAGGGCAAAGGTGTGGCGTGTCTCTACGGCAATTATTCCGGAGACAACATGAACGTGAAGATGGCTGTAAAAATGGCAAAGAAGCAGGGAATCGAAGTGAAGACCGTGGTAGCCAATGACGACGCGGCATCTGCGCCCAGAGACCAGAGGGAGAAACGGCGCGGTGTGGCAGGCGAGATCCTGATGTGGAAGGTGGGCGGTGCAAAGGCGGCCATGGGCGGCAGCTTGGACGAGGTGATCGAGGCGGCCAGGAAGGCCATAGATAACACAAGAAGTGTGGGAATCGGCCTGACGCCGTGTACCCTTCCGGCCGTAGGCCACCCGAATTTTGAGATAAAAGACGGGACCATGGAAGTGGGAATCGGCCATCACGGAGAGCCTGGAATCGAGGTATGTGAGCTGGAAACAGCCGCTCAGATGGCAAAACGCATGGTTGACGTCGTGATACCCGATTATCCGTTTCAGTCCGGAGATGAGGTGGTCGTGCTGGTATCCGGACTGGGGGCAACTCCGGTCATGGAACTGTACGTCTTATATGATGAAATCGACCGGCTGCTGGCTGATCAGGGGATAAAGACGCACAAGGCATACGTGGGCAATTACTTTACCTCCCTGGATATGATGGGGGCGACCCTGACCATGATGAAGCTGGATGAGGAGCTGAAGGAACTGATTGATATGCCGGCATACAGCATGGGATTAAAAGAGAAGCAGAAGGGAGCATGAATATGGACACTTTCAGGAACGGGGACGGTAAATCCATCCTGCTTAAGATGGTAAAAGCCATTCAGGACAACAAGGCGTATCTGGGTGAGGTGGACGGTCTGATCGGAGACGGCGACCACGGCATGAATATGAATAAAGGATTTACGGTATTTGAGACCAGATTTGCGGATAAAGAGTTTTCCTTCACGGACGGCCTCTATGAGCTGGGAACCATTTTGCTGAATGAAATCGGCGGTTCCATGGGCCCTATCTATGGAACCATCCTGATGGATATGGCGGAAGCCGGGGAGGACTTAGACGAAATCTCCCTGGAGGACATGGGTAATATGATGGAAGCCGGACTGAACGGCCTGTGCGGCATTGTAGATGCCAGAGTGGGTGACAAGACTCTGGTGGATACGCTTTCCCCGGCGGCAGACACGCTGAAAAAAGGAGCCGCGGAGCACGCGGGATTCGCGGAAACGCTGGAGGCGATGAAGGAGGCTGCGGCCGCGGGCAGGGATTCCACAAGAGAGATGACGGCTAAATTCGGCCGCTCCAGCCGTCTGGGAGAGCGCTCCAGAGGAGTCCTCGACGCAGGGGCAACTTCCTGCTGCATCATTCTGGCAGCCATGGCGGATGGGATTCTGGAAAAACTGGGTTGATCGTCGTTTTGGGGATTTTTGTCTGTGTCTGAAAAGGAGAAAAATGTCATGAAGATAGCAATTGGCTGCGATGAGGCAGCATATTCCTTAAAAGTAGAAATTATGAAGCATCTGGACAGCAAAGGGATCGAATACCACGATTTCGGAGCAGATAAGGGGGAAATTGTGCTGTACCCCGATGTGGCCGTAAAGGTGGCGGAAGCGGTAGCCGCGGGCGCGTATGAACGGGGAATCCTGGTCTGCGGGACAGGGATCGGCATGGCCATCACGGCAAACAAAGTCCCGGGAATTCGGGCCGCTGTATGCCACGATCCATTTTCCACTGAGAGGTCCAGGAAGAGCAACGATGCCCAGATCATGTGTATGGGAGAGCGGGTTATCGGTGTGGAACTGGCCAAGTATCTGGTGGATATCTGGCTGGGGTGTGATTTTTCCGGCGGCGGCTCCGCACCAAAGGTGGACCGCATCATGGAGATCGAAAAAGAGTATAAAGACAAGAAAATATCCTGAAACTGAAAACAGAGGATATTAAAAACGGAGGAAATTATGGGGAATTTACTTGCAGCCCAGTCCGGCGGCCCTACCGCGGCTATAAACGCCACCTTGAGAGGAATTTTGGAGGAAGCTATGGTATGCGGCCGTTATGACCGTGTCTACGGAGGGCTTTACGGAATCAAGGGAATCCTTGAGGAACAGCTGGTGGAGTTATCGGATGTATTTTTAAGTCCCATGGATCTGGACCTCCTTTCCAGAACTCCGTCGTCGGCGCTGGGGTCCTGCCGGTATAAGCTGGGAGATATAAAGACGGATGAAACGGTCTATGCGAAGCTGGTCTCCATCTTTCGTAAATATGATATTACCGGTTTTATTTACATTGGCGGCAACGATTCGATGGACACGGTGAATAAGCTGTCCCGGTATTTAGAGCAGCGCGGGATCACGGATATCTGCGCAGCGGGCGCACCGAAGACGGTAGACAACGATCTGACGGAGACAGACCACTGTCCGGGATTCGGCTCGGCAGCAAAATATATCGCTACCACATTTTCTCAGCTGGAGCGGGACCTGGCGGTCTACGATACGTTTGGAGTGACCATTGTGGAGATCATGGGGCGTAATTCCGGCTGGCTGACTGCCGCCTCCGCGCTGGCGAGGCAGAACGGAGACCGCGGGCCGGACTTCATCTATCTGTGTGAAAAGCCATTTTCTGTGGAACGGTTTCTGGAGGATATCAGAAGCCGGCAGTCAGAGAAGCGCGGCATTCTCATCGCCGTCAGCGAGGGTGTCCGGGATGAAGACGGGAAGTACGTAACGGAGACCCGGGAGGACAGCCGGACCGATGTCTTCGGCAATAGGGATATCGCCGGGACGGGAAAGGTTCTGGAGGAGATCGTCAGGCAGGAGATTGGCTGCAAGGTGCGTTCCATCGAGCTGAATCTGATGCAGCGATGCGCCTCCCAGGCGGCCAGCAGTACGGACCTTCTGGAGTCGCGGCTGCTGGGAGCCATGGCGGTCCAGTGTATCCTTCAGGGAAAAAATGGCCATATGGCCGTTGTAAAACGGGTGAAGAATCACCCTTACCGTGTCGCCTACACGTCTGTACCCGTAAGTCTTGTGGCAAATAAAGAGAAGACGGTTCCGCTGGAGTGGATCAATGAGCAGGGAAATGATATTGAACAGCCGCTCATGGATTACTTGCAGCCATTGATTGCCGGGGAGGTTCCTTTCAGTTTAAGTAATGGGATTCCGTTGTATTTTAAGATTGGGCAGTGGAATGAGGCTTTTCTGCCTGAATATTAGTAAACTTCGGAAAACACGAAAAGATTTATCCTTCCAATGCCTCACAAAGCGCAATAAGCGCCAGAGACTGCCCGTATGCCATTGGCATAACAGCAATATTCTTATAGTGTTCGGAATCCATACCGATGCCGGTTCCGGCGGATACGTTTAAAACGGTTCCGTCTTTACTGACATTGCGGCAGATGGCTTCAATCGCCTGATCAGCCACTTTACGGTAGGATGAGTCAAGGACTCCCGCGCGGAGTCCTTTTAAGATTCCTGCGGTAATGGCAGCGGAGCCGGATACCTCTTCGTAGCTGGTCTCGTCCGTTAAGACGGTGTGCCATAGCCCGGAAGGGGCCTGGAGGTTTCTAAGGGCTTCGGCCTGGGCCCTGAAAGTATCTGTCAAATATGCATTAACTCCCGGGGCAATTCCTGATTTGCAGGCATCTAAATAGTCCATAACTCCATAGGTAAACCAGGAGTTGCCACGGCACCAGAAGATCCCGCCGAAGTTGTCGTTGCGTTCAAAACTGAAGCCGTGATGGAACAGTCCAGTCTGCTTGTCATAAAGGTATTTGATGTGAAGTAAAAACTGGTGAACTGCCTCGTCCTTCCAAGAGGCATTGTCATAGCGCTGGCCAGCCATATTTAAGAAGAGAACGGACATTACCAGCGTATCGACCCATATCTGTCCATGATTTAAGTTGACGCCGTTCCTGTCTCCGATGGCGCTTGTGACGTGCTGGAAGCCGCCGTCCTTTGTCTTTGGCAGCTCGTGGATTAGCCAGTCTGCACGTTCCAGGCACATGGCTTTATAGTTATCCGCCTCAGGAAGCTGGTCCCAGAGGTTGACAAGGGCAAGAAATGGGGCCGTTGTGTTGATATTCTTTGATGGGAGGCCCGATTGAATATTGTGTTCATACCAGTTGGAGAAAAAGTCATTGTACCTTCCGTCACCGTAGTGAGTCTGAAGCTTGTAAAGACCATAGAGACCGATTCCCTGGGGCCAGTCCCATTCTTCAATTCCAAAATCGCGCTGGATGATGCCCTTCCGGCAGGAATCCTTATCTGCAGTCTTATCCTGCTCGTAGTCGGAGCCGCCGAGATTCATGAGCTTTTTTACCACAAGGTGAATTTTATCCAGAAGCTGTTCGTTTTTCATCATGTTTCCTCACTTTCATAAATATTACTGTTGTTTTAAGTTTTCTATATAATCAGTAGGTGTAAAGCCGGTATGGCGTTTAAAAACCTGACTGAAATACTGCGGATTGGCGCCGAAGCCTACGGAACGGGCAATATTTTTGATATTATCACTGTGGTAGTAGACCATGAGCCGGATGGCTTCCTCCATACGCTTTTTATTTAAATAGTCGGAAAAACGCATACCTTCTTCCTTTACAAACTGTTTGCTTAAGTATCCCACACTGACGAATAAATAGTTTTCGGCCAGCCATTTTAAAGAAAGATTTTCAGAATCTAAATGTTGTTCCACGTAGGTTTTTAAAAGGGCAATGTTGGCACTGGTTTTGGAGACACCGGAATTTGTGTTCTTTTGTATTAAAACAACCTCCATTAAGCACCGGATCTCGGAAATGTTGGGACAGGAATAGAGGCGTCGGAAGAAATCACAGGCGATGTCAAGGGACTGTTCCTCATCCGGATTCAGCTTTAAAAAGAGGCTTAGAGCTAAATTTCTGGCTGTGTCCAGAGGTATACCCGGAGAAAAAACCGTGTCGAGAAGATGGCAGACCTCGGTCTCTCCCCTGGCACTTAATAAAGATTCTTCCAATTGGCTAATGTGCCATGGAGAGGTAATATTATTTCTGATTTCATGGATTTTTGTGGAACGATCTGCCAGAAGGATGCGCTCATATCTCGCAATCTTTATCAGACATGTGTGAAACAGCGCTTCCGATGTGGCTTCATGAAGGAAGCTGATATCAAAGGATACGGACTGACCGGTGTACGATAAAATGGTCAGGGCCTGCCGAATTTCCTCCTGGCAGGCGAGTGTGTTTGCAGGGAGGATCAGTATGGCACTGTTCCTTACATAGATAGCAGGAAATTCCAGAGGAGAACCGGCTGCCTGGCAGATTTTCCCGGCATCTTTCAGGAAGGTCTTTAAATAAGACTCTTCTACGAAGGAACAGATGCAGGCGGATAACCCAGAATCCCGGATAGATAAAAGCGACTGATATTTGCCATAAATTGAGGAGAACTCTTCCGGCCGTTCCAGGGCTTCCATAATAAAACTCTGCTCCAGAGGAGCCTGCAAATCGCGAAGCAGATGCTCCTGTTCTTTCTGCCTTCGTGCCTCCTTAAGGGTCAGCTCGTGGCGGATCGATACGAGAGAATCAATTAGCTCCTGTTTGTCCGTTGGCTTCAGTAAGTAATAGCGGACGCCATATTTCATGGCCTGTTTGGCATACTCGAATTCACTGTAGCCGGACAGCAGTATGAAGGTGATCTTAGAATCCGACTTCATAGAGCGCTCGATTAAGTCCAGACCGTTTAAGATGGGCATACGGATATCCGTAATTACCACATCAGGGTATTCATCACAGATGAAATCATAGGCCTCCATGCCGTTTTTGGTGGTTGCTATCAACTCATAACCAATAGAAGTGTAGTCGATCATTTCGGATAATGCTTCACGGATAATCTGTTCGTCATCTACAATCATTAATCTAAGCATGTAATTCCTCTCTCTCTTTTGGGATGGACAGCATAACGACAGCCATACCGTCTTTATTATAAAATGTCAGACCATAATGGTCACCGTATATGAGCTTTAAGCGGGAATCAATATTAACCAGCCCGACTCCGGAGCCCTGGGGGGTAATCTGGCGGTGCTCTATTTTCCAGAGTAAGTCCTCCTCAAATTGAGAACCGGTGTTGGCTACCTTGATTCGGTAACTGCCTTCACGTTCCCGGACGGTTACACGGATGGTACATATTTCGTCGGTGTATTCCATGGCATGCTTTAATGCATTTTCTACCAGAGGCTGGATGCACAGTTTTGGTACGAAGATATGAGAGATGTCTTCCGGTACGACGAGTTCGAAGACGAGGCGGTCTTTAAAACGGATTTTCTGAATCTGTATGTAGTTATCCAGGACGGCTAGTTCATCGGCAAGAGGGATTAGATCACCTTCGCCGGTGATGGAGGCCCGGAACAGGTTGCCTAAGGAACGTACCATGGTGGAAATATCATCAGCTCCGTATTTCTGCGCCATCCAGTTGATGGTGTCCAGAGTGTTATAAAGAAAGTGAGGGTTGATTTGCTGCTGGAGCATCTTAATGGTGGCATCCCGTAAAAGCAGTTGTTTGTCATAATTCTCATCTCGCAGAACTTTAACGCTCTTTGTCATCTCGTCGAAGTTTACGTGAAGCTGACCAATTTCGTCCCTGCGGTTTACGTAATCATATTCCCGCTGATCTTCCGGAACCGGCTCGCCGTTTCCAAAGCAGCGGATTTTTTCCACAAGGAAATCCAGGTGCTTTAAGACATGGCGGAACACGGCCTCTACCAGCAGCATGGCGATAATTCCGAAGCAGGCGGAAAATATGAGTACCCGGAGGCGGGCGGCCTGTATATCGTGAAAGATGGGATCGTAATCACGGAAATAAAGGTAGTCCCAGCCCGTATATGCAATACTTCCGGCGATGATGAATTCCTTATTACGGTCAAGTGCCTCTACGGAATAGGAGGTGCCATGCAGAGTCATTGCAGAGAGTAAGTCGTCGTAGCGGTCGTCATGATAAGGCGTCTCCGGATAAAAACGTTTTCCATCTGCCATCATGACCAAACGGGAGGTTTCCGGAGAATATCCGGCATTGGCTAAGGCGTCGCGGATCAGGCGTTCCATGTCAACAATGATATAGAGGGAAGCCAGTTTTCGTAAATCCAGGTACTTGAGCTGCCTGATCTCCCGAGAGGCGGCAACATCTCCACCGGCAGCTATGCCCAGTTCCCAGACAAGACGCCCTTCCGCATCAGTGACATCTCTGTCCATGGAAACGATGTCAAATTTTCCTATATCAGAAGAACTTCCCATGCAGATCTTGGTACCGTCTTCCAGCACAATATTGATGGATTTAATATAATTGTCATAAAACGTATAGGGATAAAGCCCCTGATAAATATCTCTTCTGGCCAGAGCCCCACGGTTGCTTCCTGGGTTGTCTTTTAAAAAACAGAGGTTATTCTGGATGACAGGATCGCTGATTAAGCTGTTGGAAATCGTCTCGATTGCCTGAAGCTCGGAAGCCATGGAAGAAGATACATGGTTTAGCGCCTGGGCATTAGCCTGGTATAACTCCTTCTCATAGCGGCCGGTCAGAATATGGATGCTGAGAAAGAAGACGAAGTAGGTGCAGATCAGTGTGACTGAGATAATCAGCAGTATTTTTTTATATAAAGTAAGATTATTAAAACGAATTTTTAATACTTTCATGGAAAGAAGACCTCCTTGATTTCTTTTGTATTATATAGTATAAATTTGGTTTACAAAAGTATCTGTGGACAAAATGTCGTTTTTTTAACCATGAAGAGCCGTTTTTTAACTTTACCGTTATGCATATTTCACATAAAATAAGAGCATCAAAAAACAATTCAATAAAATAACGATCGGGAGGTTATTCAATGAAGAAGAGATTAGCAGCCGCCGCCATGGCCGCCGTTATGGCAGCAGCATCATTAACCGCATGCGGCGGTGGAAAGACCGAGACACAGGCACCGACAAAGGCTGCAGGGACCGAGGCAGCCGGGGATACACAAGCGGCGGGAGATACGCAGGCAGCCGCTTCAGGTGAGAAGGTTACTCTGAACCTTTGCTGGTGGGGAAATCAGACCAGAAACGATGTTACAAAAAAAGCAGTTGACTTATATATGAGTCAGAACCCTGATGTGGAGATTAAAGTAGAGTTTACGGACTGGTCAGGTTACTGGGATAAGCTTTCAGCTATGGCTGCTGGCGGCAATCTGCCGGATATTATTCAGCAGGACTATTCCTATATCAATCAGTACCAGAAGAGCGGTCAGTTGGCTGATTTAACACCGTTTATTGAGGAGGGAACCATTGATACCTCTAAGATTCCAGACAGCATCATAGAGAGCGGTACCATTGATGGAAAGTGCTATGCTTTGAGCCTGGGAAGCAATGCGCCGATGATGGTTTACGACAAGGCCATCTTAGAGGAAGCCGGTGTTACTCTTCCTGAACAGCTGACTGTCGATGAACTGTACGATATTTCAAAAACCATCTATGAAAAAACAGGGGCTAAGACATATTACGATGGCGGAATCAATATGATGCAGATCGTAGCAAGGGCAAATGGATCCCATTTATTTGATGAGCTGAATGCCGGCGATACCGCTTCCTCCAAGATTCATTTTGGCAACGTTGAGAAATTTGCCACAGCAGAATTCTCCATTTCTCCGGATTTACTGGCAGAGAAGAATCCGGATGTCGTAGAGACAAAACCAATTATTGATGAAACTACATGGAATGACTTTTCCTTCTCAAACCAGTTCATCAGTATTTCCAATACATCCGGAAGAGATTTAGGCATCACCATGTATCCGACTATGACAGGCGCTTCCGAGCAGCCGATGTACTTAAAGCCCAGTCAGTTCTTTTCCATTGCTGAAACATCTCAGCATAAGAAGGAAGCGGCAGAATTCATCAACTGGTTTACCAATAGTGTTGAATGTAATGAGATTCTCATGGCTGAAAGAGGAATTCCGATCAATACCGAAGTGGCAGATGCGATTAAGCCAAAGGTAGACGAGGCATCCCAGGTGGTATTTGAGTATATTGCAAAGGTATCAGAGCTGGCAACACCAATCGACGCTCCGGATCCGGCAGGCAAGGGTGAGGTAGAGGCCCTTGGCAAGACAACCGTGGAAGATCTTCGTTACGGTGATGTAACGGGAGATCAGGCAGCGGAATCCTTTGTAGCAGAATCCAGGAAGATTCTGGAAGAAGCAGCGAAATAAGAGTTAAGAAGGTCTGGAGGGGACAAGATGAAGAAAGAACAAAATTCCCCGAAGAGAAAGAAAACATTGATGCAGATCATGAATACTCCGAAGGTTGCAGGATATGTATTTATCCTGCCCTTCATCGTGGGATTCATCGCTTTTATGGCTCTGCCGATGCTCTTGTCTTTCGGGTTCTCATTTACCAGATATAATATTCTGGAAGCGCCGGTTTTTATTGGACTGGAAAATTACAAGACCATGTTTACGTCTGACCCGAAGTTCTGGAAGGTATTTGGCGTGACCATGTATTACGTGCTCTTTTCCGTTCCGCTCCGGCTTCTTATGGCTCTTATCGTGGCTATGCTGCTGGTAAAGAGCACAAAGCTGTCCGGGTTTTACCGGGCAGTCTATTATCTGCCTTCTATCATTGGATCCAGTGTGGCTGTTGCCATTCTCTGGAAGCGCATGTTTGCCAGCGACGGTGTCATCAATGCTCTTCTGCAGACGATCGGTATCAACAGTGAGATCGCATGGCTGGGACGCACCGATACTGCGATTTGGACCCTGATTATTTTAGCTGTATGGCAGTTTGGTTCTTCCATGCTGATCTTCTTATCCGGTCTAAAACAGATTCCAGTCAGTCTCTATGAGGCGGCTACCGTAGATGGAGCCAATGGCATTCAGAGGTTCTTTAAGATTACACTTCCAATGCTGACACCCACCATCTTTTTCAACCTGATTAACCAGTTGATTAACGGCTTTATGGCATTTACCCAGAGCTACATCATCACGCAGGGAAAGCCAAGAGACAGCACACTGTTCTATACGGTGTATATGTATTTTAACTCCTTTACCTATAATAAGCTGGGATACGGATGTGCCATGGCATGGTTCATGATTTTCGTAGTGGGCATGCTGACGCTGATCCTCTTTAAGACTCAGAACAAGTGGGTATATTACGAATCGGAAGGGTGATGAGGTATGAAAGCAGGATATAAAGAAAAACGAACGGCCATTACAGTGATCTATCATGTATTCACCTTTTTCTTCGCATGCGTCATGATATATCCTCTTGTATGGATGGTAATGAGTTCCTTTAAAGATACCAACGAGATTTTCAGGACTGCAGCCAGTCTGTTTCCGAAAAAATTCTCTTTTGAAAATTATAAGGTGGGCTGGCAGGGCTTCGCAGGCTACAGTTTCGGCCTCTTTTTTAAAAACTCCTTTATCATTGCAGGAGTATCGACCATCGGAGCGGTGATTTCATCCGCAGTAGTCGCTTACGGATTTGCCAGGATTGATTTTAAGTTTAAAGGCTTCTGGTTCGGCTGTATGCTGCTGGCTATGATGCTTCCGTTCCAGGTTATTATGATACCACAGTACATTATTTTTAATAAAATGGGCTGGGTTGGCTCTTATCTGCCGCTCATTGTTCCTCAGTTTTTCGGACAGGGCTTCTTTATCTTCTTAAATGTCCAGTTTATCAAGGGAATACCGGTTGATCTTGATGAAGCGGCGAGAATGGATGGCTGCTCGATCTATTCCATTTTTACAAGGATTATTCTTCCGTTGGTAAAGCCGTCTCTGGTTACCAGCGCGATTTTCTCCTTTATGTGGAGATGGGATGATTTCCTTTCTGCTTTACTTTATTTAAGCGATCCGTTAAAGTATCCGGTCAGCTATGCATTAAAAATGTTCTCAGACCCGACGGCCGGTTCTGACTGGGGCGCTATGTTCGCTATGGCGACATTATCTCTGATTCCAATTTTCCTTATTTTTCTTACCATGCAGAAATATTTGGTAGAAGGAATTGCCTCTACAGGGATTAAGGGATAAGAGCAGAGTGTATGCTTACCAGGTGGGGGAACCGTTTCTTCGGTTTCTCCGCCTTTTTATGTATTTTGCTGGATTTTACATTTTTAATTGATTTTGTGTATTGCGATACAGTAAGCGAAGGAGACATATGGATTCTATCAGAAACAGAATAAAGGGAATACTGGATGCGGTCGGTGAACAGATGCTTGCCGCGCGGGAAACGGTTGAGCCGGTGAAGATATGCGCCGGTGATTACGCCTTTTCGGAAAAATTTGATCCGGCAGACCACGTATGGAGGGACTTCGGACGGGACGAGACGTGGGGCGGAAAGGATCTGCACTACTGGTTTTTGGCGGCTGTGACCGTAACTGCGGCCATGGACGGGCGGCAGATCCGGGTGATTTTGAATACGGGGGCCACGGATATTTGGAACACGGATAATCCGCAGGTAATGGCCTATGTGGACGGGCGACTGGCCGGAACCATGGACTTGAACCATCAGGAGCTGATTCTCAGCGATCATGGCAGGGTGGGGGATACGTATGCGGTTGGTTTTTATGCGTATTCGGGTACGCCGTCCTACACTAATTTCTTTCACTTGGATGCAGCCGCCTGGTGCGAGGAGGCCGCAAGGCTCTATTACGATATGAAGACCGTATGGGAGGCGGCGGATTTGCTGCCTGAGGACCATATAGAGCGGATTGACGCCATGAAGGCGCTGAACGGCTGCGCCAATCTCCTGGATTTACGAAGCCCGGGTTCGGAGGAGTGCATCCGGTCGCTCACAGCGGCGGCGGATTACCTTGAGGAGCAATATTACGGGAACCGCAGGAGAAATCCCGTGACGGTTCACAGCGTGGGCCACACCCATATCGATGTGGCCTGGAAATGGCCGCTGCGCCAGACGAGACAGAAGGCGGTCAGGAGCTTTAATACGGTTTTGAATTTAATGGACCGGTATCCGAAATACAAATTTATGATGAGCCAGCCTCAATTGTACCAGTTTGTGAAGGAGGAGGCGCCCGGCGTGTTTGAACGGGTGAAGGAGCGGATACGGGAGGGCCGGTGGGAAGCGGAAGGCGCCATGTGGCTCGAGCCGGACTGCAACTTGTCATCCGGAGAATCCTTAATCCGCCATATCCTCTACGGCCGCAAGTTCTTTGAGGAGGAGTTAGGCGCGCCGGCAAATGATGTCCTGTGGCTTCCCGATGTGTTCGGGTACAGTGCGGCGCTTCCGCAGATTATGAAGAAATCAGGCCTTTCGTACTTTATGACGACGAAGCTGGGCTGGAACGAGTACAATCAGTTTCCACACGATACCTTCCTGTGGAGGGGAATCGACGGAAGCGAAGTGCTGACGTATCTGATCTCCACGAGGGATTATTGGACGGAAGGGGAAAGAAGAAAGAAATCTCCTTTCTCGACGACTTATAACGGCAGGCAGAACGCCAGCCAGATTATGGGAACGTGGCAGCGCTACCAGGATAAGGACGTAAGTCGTGATGTGCTGACCTGTTACGGCTACGGTGACGGAGGGGGAGGCCCTACGGAGGAGATGCTGGAGGAGAGCAGGAGGCTGGAGGGGAGTGTGGCGGAATGCCCGGCCGTACGCCAGACACATGTGAAGGAGTTCTTTCATCTTCTGGAGGAGCGGCTGGACAGAGACCGTCTGTCGGTCTGGTCGGGAGAACTGTATTTGGAATACCACCGTGGCACGTATACCTCCATGGCAAAGAATAAGAAATACAACCGCCTCTGTGAGTTCTTAAACGGCGAGACAGAAAAGTGGTCTGTCCTGGCCGGACTTCTGGACGCTTCGTACCGCTATCCGGGAAAGGAACTGGAGAAGAACTGGAAACTGCTCTTGCTGAACCAGTTCCATGATATTCTTCCGGGGTCTTCGGTGAAGGAGGTCTATGAGGATTCGGACCGCCAGTACCGTGAGCTGATCGAGTCGGATACCGCCCTTATGAACGAGGCAAGGAAGACGATACTGGCATGCCTCGGGGCTGAATGGGCAGAGAACGCCGGAGGTGCGAAGGAAAATGAGACTTTTGGGAACTGCGGCCCTGCAAAGCGTCTGGCTGTGTTTAATCCGCTCAGCTTCTCCAGAACCGGGATTGTGGAGATTGGGGAATGCGGGGAGAGTGACTGTATAAGAGGACTGGTTTTCCAGAGAGCGGCGGATGGAACCATGCTTTATCTCGCAGAGGCGGCGCCATTGGGCGTCTCCATCCTGGGAGGGGATACAATCGGGGAGGTGATCGGAGATACGAACGGGAAAGAAGCATCAGAAAGCGTTAAAGAAGCATCAGAAAGCGCTGCGGATGTAAGGCTGGATGGGCTTTCCTGTGCGGTTTCTAATGTATTCAAGTCTTTCACGACGAGCGGTGACGGACAGCTTAAGGGGCTTACAACACCATTTTATGAGACAGAGTTCGATGAAAATGGGGAGATCAGCCGCCTCGTGGATCTGCGGGAGAAGAGAAGCCTTATAAAAGAAGGGGAGACGGGGAACCGTCTTGTAGTGTATGAGGACAGGCCCATGGAATTCGATGCCTGGAATATCGACGACTATTACAGGGAGAAATCCTGGCCCCTTACCGGCCTGGTATCAATCGAAGTACTGGAAAATGGTCCTGTGCGCGGCTCTGTCCTGGTCAAACGGAGATTTATGGATTCCGTTCTGGAACAGATGATCTGCTTTTATGGCCATACGGCCAGAATTGATTTTAAGACGAAGGTATCCTGGAGGCAGCACCAGCTGCTGCTGCGGACTGCATTTCCTCTGGATATTCTCTGTAATGAGGCGGATTATGAGATCCAGTTTGGAAGTGTGAGGCGGCCCACCCATGAGAATACGTCCTGGGACAGGGCCAGGTTCGAGGTCTGCGCCCACAAATGGGCCGATATGGCGGAGCCGGGATACGGAGCCGCCCTCTTAAACGACTGCAAGTACGGATACGGGATTCAGGATTCTGTCATGAGCCTGACGCTGATTAAATCAGGGATTTTCCCGAATCCTGAGGCGGATCAGGGGCTTCATGAGTTTACATACTCCCTCTTCCCACACAGGGGAGATTTCCGGGAAGGCGGAGTGGTGCGGGAGGCGTACCGCTTAAACTGCCCTCTGATCGGCATAGCGGTACGGAAAGAGGGGACGGAGAACGTATCCATTATGGAGATCGACGAGGAGAATGTTCTGGCAGACACTGTGAAAATGGCGGAGGACAATTCCGGTGTGATTATAAGGCTCTACGAGGCCTGGGGAAAGAGGACGAATGTCCATATGCGCGTCAGAAAGGAAGCGGGAACCGTGGTGCGGGAGTGCAGCTGTATGGAATAGGAGGAACAGGGTTGGAAAGAAGCGCCTGCCGCAGAAGGAGCTTCTGGCAGTGTGAGCGCGGAAGCCGGAAAAGACGGGCTCTGTCTGGAATTCCAGATGAAGCCGTATGAAATCAAGACTTTAAAATTCAGTAAGTAAAATGAGGGAGGAACCGTTCATGTATAATATTATGGATTATGGAGCAATGGGAGACGGAGCGGCCAACGACGCGCCTGCCATCCAGAAGGCAGTGGACGAGTGCAGTCAGGCGGGCGGAGGCGTAGTTTTATTTCCGGGAGGAAGAGTTTACAGATCCGGCAGTGTCGTGTTAAAATCAAATGTAGAGATTCACTTGGAGCCGGGGGCTGTGTGGAAGGCATGGGACACGATAGAGGAGTATTATCCGCTTAGAAATAACGGACGCATCACGGTCCACGAATCGGGTCTTCCCTCATTTTTAAACAGCGAGTATGCGGGAAGACCGTTTAATGCGTTTATTTACGCTCTGGAGGAAGAGAATATTACCATTTCCGGTCAGGGGACAATCGACGGAAATGGGAGTATCTTCTATGGCGACAATTCGGGATACCACATCGAGGGGACGTATTATCCCCGCGTGCCGCTGCTTCTTCTGGAAGCGGTAAACCATCTGACGATACGGGATGTCAGACTGGTCAACTGTGCGTTCTGGACGGTCCATCTGGTGGGCTGCAACGATGTGCTCATCGACGGAATCCGGCTTTTGAACAATTTGAAAATGGCCAATTCCGATGGGATCGACCCGGACCACTGTAAAAACGTGAGGATTTCTAACTGCCATATCGAGTGCGGCGACGATGCCATCGTTCTCAAGAATTCCGGCGACTATAAGAAATACGGGGCCTGCGAGAACATCGTGATCACCAACTGCACCCTGATCTCCACCAGCGCGGCCATCAAATTCGGCACCGAAGGCGAATCGGATTTCCGGAATATCCTGGTGAGCAACTGCTGCATCCATAGGAGCAACCGGGGAATTTCTATCCAAATCAGGGACTGCGGCAATGTGGAAAATGTTATCTTCTCCAATATCCGCATCGAGACGCGGCGTTTCTCTCACGAATGGTGGGGGAGAGCAGAAGCGATCTGCTTAACAGCCCTTGACCGTAAGCCGGGAGTGAAAGCCGGAAAGATCAGAAACATCCTGTTCCGGGATATCACCTGCGAGGGGGAAAACGGGATATTCCTTCTGGGCAGCAGTGATAATTACATAGAAGACGTGACCTTCGATCACATAAGGCTGGTACTCGACCGGAAATCAAAGTGGGAGATCGAGGGATACGATAAGCGTCCCTGCCAGGGAGATGGAGAGATCAGGACGATGATTTCCGGCATTTATGTGGATAAGGCGAGGGATATCACATTTCAGGATGTGAAGATCAGGAAGAAGGAAGGAATTCTTCCGTATTACCGGGAAGACGTCACCCTGCTCGATGCTGAGCGCGTGAAGATGGATGCGGAGGCTTAGGGCAAAATGGACTATGGGTTGGACATCTTCATGATTGAAAAGGAGAAAGACAAGATCGTGGAGATCCTGAAGGATTACGTCCGTGAGGTTCACGCAAACCTTGGATAAATAGACAGGAATTCCACGATCACCGTCCGTGGCCGTCAGATTAAAATACTGAAGATCCAGATCCCCAATTGGGAGAAGAATGAGAATCTCTATCACGTCCGCCTGATGGATTTTAAGGATGAGATAACGGCAAGATTGCGGCCAATTTGAGGAACGGGATGCAGTATCTGAAGTCCGGTCATATCCGGGGATCGGAGGAGGAGACGATAGTGCTGTCGCAGGTTGAGGTGAATGAGCAGCTGGAGCTTAATTTGTTTTGAGACAGATAAGGACGCTGCGGGAAACCTGCGGCAGGTATATGGATGAGAGAATAAAGATTATGACATATAATAGATTGAAAAAATCATGATTGACAGAAGAACTGGAATTGATTTATAATAAAGGTACAAAAAAGGCAGTACACTCCAGTGAGTGGCTTCCAAAGAATAACTGTTATAAAAAATAGTCGTTAAACTTGGTAGGTTGGGCGGCTATTTTTTTGTACCTGTAATCATAACGATAAGTACCCCAAACGCAATCATCAAAGAAAGTGTCTCATATGTACTCATGTTATACCACCCCCTTTCGGAGATGGAAGTCACCCAGCAGTAGTACTGCCTGCTTCCATTATACAAGGCAATGAATAGGCTGTAAATAGAAGAATAGAAAAGAAATTTACAGAGATTTATCTTCACTTACAATAGCGGCAAGCAGAGGATAGACGCACTAGTCAACGCCGGTAGAATTCCGTTCAACTTAACCGTTGATAAGGAAGGTTGGTTTCGCTGTTCCGTACAGGGCAGCATTATAATTATAATTTCATATAAGGGTGTTATGATATTTAGCATATAAATCAACAAAATTTAATTTGACGGAGAAATTATGTTGTGAAAGTTACTATTGAAGAATTACAGGCTTATTTGTTTGACCATTATAGCAAGGGTGGAATCCACCAAAGCTTATTTATGAAGCTGGTAGAAGAAATAGGTGAGGTAGCAGAGGTCCTAAACAAAAAGGCTGGCAGAAAATCAACTAATACGGAAGATTTGCAGGCTCAATTGGGTAATGAATTAGCCGACGTGATACATTATGCTGTAGCCATTGCTGCATTAAATAGGCTTGACATGAATGACATTATTGAGCACCCCAAAACAGAAGCAAAGTTACAAAATTTACCAATTCATTAAGAAACATATGAGTGCTTTAAGCGCATTGTGCCAATACACTTTTTGAAACAAATATCCTATTTCCAATCCTTCTGGATCTCTCCAGCCTTGTAATGCCAAACAACATTTACCAATCATTTCATTTGTCTCTTTTAAAAACATCTGCCCAAAATCCGAAAACGTACTCTGCATAGCGTTTAAAATGTCTGTCAAGCCAATTTTATGCTTTTTCTAAGATGAATGTACTTCCATAAGCAGTATGTATTACTTTTTCATCACACAATATTTTACACAATGCATCAAAAGCGGACTGCACCATTTCTCTAATCATAAGGTGTTCCGTTTTTATCAACTTTTTTCTGTTTCCTGAACTTTTTTCTGCTATTAGTAATACTTCCGCAACTTCCAGTTTGTAGATTTAATAGACATATTTTTATTTGCTCAATCCGGACCTTTTTACATTATGGCTGAGGTATTGCTGTGCAAGCTGGGTAATGGAGTACATATAACTGTATAAGATAAAAATACAAGATAAAATGATATAAATGATATAAAAAACATAAATGATATAGTAAATATTGACATTGATATATGATAATGCTATATTGTATTTAAATGAAACAGCTGCTGTACAGAAATATACCATCTATTTGGAACATTTTACCATGAGAGAAGGGGGAGGTATTTTGAATTACATAAAAAATGATGAAAGAAGAAGGAACAGGCACGGATTTGGAAATCAGAATGTTATGGGAAGAGTCTTTACTGCACCGCCGGTTTTTCTGTTTTTTTTATTCACCTTTATTCCGATTATTATGGCGGTGGTGATCAGCTTTACCGACTACGATATTGTGAACGCGCCCCGGTTTGTGGGGCTGTACAATTACAGGAAGATGATAAATGATGAATTTTTCTGGATTGCCCTCAAGAACACGTGCGTATATACGCTTCTGTATGTGCCGGGCGGCCTGCTCCTCTCTCTGGGAGCAGCCCTGTACTTAAATGTAAACCGGAAGTTCGTGAGTGTCTTCCGAACGCTGTTTTATCTGCCGGTGCTCTCCTCCACGGTGGCGACCGCCACGCTGTGGTTCTGGATCCTGAATCCGCAGCTGGGCCTGTTGAACGGAGTTCTGGAGTTGTTTGGCATTTCGGGGCCTGCCTGGCTCTATGACAGCCGGTGGGCTATGCTGGCCGTGGTTATGATGAGTCTCTGGGCGGGATTCGGGACAAATATGATGATCTTCTTATCCGGTTTGAAGGGGGTATCCCAGTCTCTGTATGAGGCCGCCAGAGTAGAAGGCGCCAACCGGTGGCAGATTTTTACGCATATCACATGGCCGTCCATCTCCAAGACCACGTTTCTGGTGACGACGATGCTGATTATCTCCAGCTTTCAGGTGTTTGACCAGGCGTTTATCCTGACGAGAGGAGGCCCTGGCAATGCCACGATCACACTGGTCTATTACATTTATAACAATGGCTTCAATAATCTGAACATGGGCTACGCCTCCAGCATTTCCATGGTCCTGTTTCTGATTATCCTGGTGTTTTCCGTATTGAATACCAGGCTGAACAATGCTGATATTTAAGAGAGGAGGAAGAAGATGAACAGCCGTGAAGTGAAAAGACGTACAAAGAGTATTTTATGGTATACGGGAGCGGTCCTGATATCTCTTGCCACCGTATATCCGTTCCTGTGGATGGTATCCACATCGTTTAAGCCGGAGGCGGAGATTTACTCCAACTCCCTGTCCCTGCTGTCCTCGAAGTTTACACTGGCCAATTATGCGAAGGTGTTCAGAACCATGCCGTTTGCCAGGTATTTTATGAATTCCTTTATCCTGGCGGCCAGCGGTGTGGCGACAAACTTATTCTTCGGTGCGCTGGCGGGATACGGGTTTGCAAAGCTTAAATTTCAGGGAAGAAAGGTGTCGTTTCTGATCCTGCTGTCGTCGATGATGATCCCGGCGGTCGCCACCATGATTCCCCAGTTCCTTGTCTTAAAATTCTTCCCTCTGGTGGGAGGCAACAACTTATTCGGACAGGGCGGAAACGGTTTTATCAACAGCTACTTTGCCATCATCATTCCGGGCGCGGTAGGGGCATTTGCAGTATTTTTTATGAAGCAGTTCTTCGAGACTCTGCCGGACGAGCTGGCCGAGGCTGCCAGAGTCGATGGCTGCGGAGAGTTTAAGATATTTACGAAGATTTACTTTCCGCTGATCAAGCCTGCGGCCATTACGCTGGCGATTATGACATTCCAGTCGGGCTGGAACAGCTTTATGTGGCCTCTCATCGTGCTGAACTCCGATAAGATGAAGACGGTTCAGGTGGGGCTGGCCACGTTTCAGTACCAGTATGACACCCAGTATGGCCCGCTGATGGCAGGCACGGTGATCGCCACCCTGCCTATGGTCCTGCTGTTCTTATTTGCACAGAAATACTACGTGGAAGGAATTGCCTTCAGCGGAGGAAAATAAATAATATTCAAACCAGAAAAAAGGAGAAAACAAATATGAAAAAGTTAATGGCGGCCGTTCTGACGGCCACGGTAGCGACAGGTCTGCTGGCCGGATGCAGCACGGGCAATGGCGGAAATGGTGAGAAGGGCTCTGAGGCGGCGGGAAAGCAGGAAGTGACCATGTGGGGCTCCATGAGCGGCGACGCAGTGGAATACATCAACCAGATGACTGAGAATTACAACAATTCCCAGGAGAAGTACCACGTGACATACGCAGTGCAGGACAGCATGGAGGAGAAGTTAGTCACCGCCATCGCCGGAGGAGACGTGCCGGATATCGTCATGTGGGACCGTTTTACCACGGCTACATACGCCGCAAAGGGAGCGTTTATGCCGCTGGATGACTACATAGCAGGCGACAAGGTGGATATGGACCAGTTTTACCAGCCCACAGTCGAAGAAATGAAAGGAAACGACGGCAAACAGTATGGCGTTCCCCTGACGGTGGATACGAGAATTCTCTTCTATAATAAAGACCTTTTAAAGGAAGCCGGAGTGAATCCGGAGGAAATCAGTACGTGGGATGCCTTAAAGACCGCTGCAGCGGCACTTACAAAGAGAGATGCAGGCGGAAAGCTGGAACAGTCTGGTTTTTCCCTGTCGGATCCGGGGCTTTTCAATAACTGGATTCTCCAGGCGGGCGGAAAGATGGTGGATGATACGGTGACGCCACCGGTTACCGCATTCAATTCCGAGGCGGGACTGGCCGTGCTGAATTACTGGGATGAACTGCTGAATCAGGAGAAGGTCTATGAGCTGGGCTTCGAGGATGGCTTCGGGGGTAACGGCTTTAAGGCAGGCAAGGTAGCCATCTGCTTCAACGGGCCGTGGGCGCTCAAATCCTTAGATGAGTCGGGAATCTCCTACGGTGTACTGGAACAGCCCGAGGGCCCCGGAGGAGTGCGGTCCGCAATCATGGGCGGATTCGGCCTGGTAATTCCGAGCAAGGCAAAGAATCCGGACGCCGCCTGGGACTTTATCAAATGGTGGACGACACAGCCGGAAAACGGTGTGGAATTTGCGAAGCTCAGTGCCAATCTTCCAGCTAATAAAAACGCGGCGGCAGACGATTACTTCATGAACGACGAGATTTTATCCGTATTTTCCAGGACCATGCTGTATGCTACGACGAGAATGCCGGTTCCGGGATACTCCGATGTGGAAGGCCTGGCACTTCGGCCGCAGCTGGATCTGTTTGTGGGCGGAACGCTCTCCGCAGAGGAGGCTCTGGCTACGGCTCAGAAACAGGGCGATAAGATTTTGGCGGAAGCAGCTTCCAAATAACGCTTCCCGCGAGAATAAAGAGGAGACAGAACGATGGCAAACTTGAACGATGCATTAAACCTGGCCCAGGAAGCGCTGGAGCGCTGTTACTGGGACGAAGAGAAGCAGTATTATGAGCACCATTTTCCGAGAAAAGAGGAGGAAGCCTTTGTATACTGGTGGCATGCCCATACGGTGGACGCCCTGCTGGACGGATACCTGCGCACCGGGGATGGCGTCTACATGGAACGGATCAGGAAGGAGCTGACCGGTACCTGGAACGCCAATCACCAGACCTTTCTCCACAACTGGTATGACGACATGGAGTGGATCGCCCTGGCGCTTCTGCGTCTCTGGGATGTGACGGAAAACGACGCATGCAGAGACCAGGTATTTACGATCTGGGAAGACGTGAAGACGGCCTGGAATGACCACATGGGCGGCGGACTGGCCTGGCAGAAAAAGCAGCTGGATTATAAAAATACGCCGGCCAACGCACCGGCTGCGATCCTGGCATTCCGTTTATACCAGAGATTTGGAAGGCCAGAGGATTTGGAGTGGGGCGAGCGGATCTTTCAGTGGAACTTACGCCATCTGGTGGATCCTGACAATGGATTTGTCTGGGACGGGATCAACCGGCTGGGCGACGGAAAAGTAGACTATGAGTGGGAGTTTACGTACTGTCAGGGCGTATTTATGCAGGCAGCTCTGGAGTACTACCATATTACAAAGGATGAGGCGTATTACGAGATGGCGCTTGCCACCTTTCGGGAGGCAAAACGGAGGCTGGCCGACAGCCACGGCGGTTTAATCCCATATGAGGGACCGGATGACTGCGGGCTTTTCCGGGGGATTTTCTTCCGTTACTGCCGTGAGCTCTATGCGGAGAAGAAAAATGAGCCCGAGATCCGGGAGATGATTCACTTCCACGCGGAGACTGTGGCGAGCCGGGGAATGAACCGGGAGGGGCTGATCGGCGGCAGCTGGGATGAGCCGGAGACGGGCACTGTGGATCTGGCTCAGCATCTGAGCGGAATCATGGTGATGGAGATGGCGGCAAGGTGCTGACCAGGGAACGGGAGCCGTTTGACTCCTGTAAGGACACATGGTATTATATAAATGATATATCATTTATATAATACCATGCAGTCTGGATGAAATGATAGAAAACGGCGGGGCTGAAAGAGAAGGAAGGGGAGCTTTCTTCTCCTTGGCCCGTCTGCGCACAGGTTGTGTGAAGAATGGAGGAAGTCATGAAGGGAAAGCCATTATATGAAAGAATTTATCTGGAGATATTAAATGACATACGGTCAGGGAAGTATGAGACCGGTGTGCGGCTCCCTTCTGAGAAAGAACTGTGTGGAATCTATAATGTGAGCAGGATAACAGGAAAAAAGGCGATGGATATGCTGGCGGAGCGGAACATTATCATCCGGATGCCGGGGAAGGGATCGTTTGTCAATGACTCCTGGGAGCAGGCGGCAGAGTCGCTTCCGCAGGAGACAAAGACGGATTCTCCGGTGATCGGTGTGATCATGGACGGTTTTGGCGGCAGCTACGGGTATAAGCTGATTCTGGGAATTGAGAAGACCTGCAGGGAACTGGGATATTACATGGTGCTTCACTGTACCAATGGCAGCAGGGAAGAGGAGAGCCGGGCAGTGGACCGGATGCTTTCCCTGGGCGCACAGGGAATCATCATCATGTGTGTGCACGGAGAGAATTTTAACTCGACTGTGCTGAAACTGGCGGTGGAGGAGTACCCCATCGTACTTTTAGACCGGAGGCTGAAAGGCGTTCCGGTATCGTACGTGGGGACGGACAACCAGAAAGCGGCCAGGGAACTGACGGACTGGCTCCTGGACCAGGGCCACCGGAATATCTGCTTTGCGTCCCACTGCGGAGTGGACACCCCTACGATCGCAGACCGTCATCTGGGCTTTCTGGACAGCCATTTAGAACACGGTCTGACCACGAATGAGTCCATGTGGCTGACGGATTTAAAGGCGACGCTGCCGTCCCACCGCACGGAGGAATCGCTCCGCGAGGACTATGATAAGGTGAAGGCATTTATCGGAAGCCATCCGGATATTACGGCATTTTTCGCGGTGGAATACGATATTGCCAGAATCATCCGGAGTTCTCTCGTGCAGCTGGGCGTGGAGGAGAAGTATACGATTGTATGCTTCGACGGCTATGACAATATAACCGGGGAAGAGGAATTTACCCATATCAGCCAGGACGAGATCGCCATGGGACAGACGAGTGTATCCCTTGTGAGAGATCAGTTAAATGGCAGCCGGAATATCGAGCCGGTGCTGATTCCGTATAAGATTATTCCTGCGAGCAGTTAGTACAGCGTTGCGCAATGCTGTACCAGGAATTTGACTGAGACAGTTTAGCAGCCACTAAGATGGGTGTAAGAAAATTTTCAAGAGCACTCACAGGCTGAATGGAGGAAAAATGATAGAGAGACCGGAAATACTGACAGAGACAGCTGACGAGCTGGAAAATTACTATAAGAAAGCGTACCCGCCGCTGGCGCCGCTTGTGAAACCATGTTTTTTAAATACCATTGATACGACAGTAAAGAAGCTGGGGGAAGAGGAGTATTTCGTAATCACCGGAGATATCGAGGCCATGTGGCTCCGCGACTCCTCTTTTCAGGTGATGCACTACGTGCCGTTTGCAGCAAAGGACGAGAAGCTGCGGGCAATTCTGCGTGGCATTATAGGAAAACAGGCGAGTCAGATTTTGACGGACCCGTATGCCAACGCGTTTAACGAGGTTCCGGACGGCAGAGGCCACCAGGATAAAACGCAGTTAAACGACTGGGTATGGGAGCGGAAATACGAGCTGGATTCCCTCTGTGCGCCCCTTTATCTGGCACATGCCTACTGGAAGGAGACTGGCTGCGCCGATATCTTTACAGAAGAATTTGAGCGGATGATGGCCGTACTCTTAACGGTGGTAAAAACCGAGCAGGACCATGATAATTCATCCTATACCTTTGAGCGGTCCGACTGCCCGGAGACCGACACCCTTCCGTGCGGCGGACTGGGGAATCCGGTGGGACGTACGGGAATGTCCTGGTCTGGCTTTCGCCCATCCGATGACTGCTGCACGTATGGCTATCTGATTCCTTCCAATATGATGGCAGTGGTTGCGCTGGGGTATGGGGAGGAGATTCTCCGGAAGGTATTAAAGAACATTTCCCTGGCAGAGGAATATGCGAAGACGAGGAAGCAGATCCAGGAGGGAATTGAAGCGTTTGGAATGGTGGAGCATCCGCGCTGCGGGAAGATGTACGCCTACGAGACAGACGGACTGGGCCATTATAATCTGATGGATGACGCCAACTCTCCCAGCCTTTTAGCCATGCCGTACTTACATTACTGCGGCTGTGAGGATGAATTTTATGTCAATACGAGAAAATTCATACTGTCCGGGGATAACCCGTTTTACTATCGCGGCGCCTGTGCGGACGGTGTGGGAAGCCCCCATACGCCGGAGGATTACATATGGCATATTGCCATCGTCATGCGCGCGCTGACCTCGGCTGACCGGGAGGAGATACTGGCCTGCCTGGAGCAGCTGGCCGGAACGCACGCGGGGCTGAACTTTATGCATGAGAGCTTCCACAAAGATGATCCCACCCAGTTTACCCGCTCCTGGTTTGCCTGGGCCAACAGCCTGTTTTCCGCGTTGATGCTGAAACTGAAGGAAGAAGAGTTTTTCGCGTTTGGAGAGAAATAGGATCGAAATATCAACAGAGTTAGTACGTAAATGAATTGACACGCAGTTTCCCCAGAGAATCTTCTGGTAAAGGACGGAAGCCTTTGCGGTGTGATTGATTTCGGCATTATGGGGACAGGCGATCCCGCCTGTGATTACGCAATGGCCTGGACATTTTTTGACAGCCGCAGCAGAAAGCGTTTTTTGCAGGGACTGCATAGCGATACGATTGACAGAGCGAGAGGATGGGCGCTGTGGAAGGCGCTTATCACCTTGAATGCAATTTTAGAGGAATAGATTCGCGGATGTTTTTATGAGGAGAGACCGGGACAAAGGCGGAGGCAGACCGGAATTTTGCGGCGAAGGCGTACAGATTTCAGCAATGGCTGGGAACGAAATCTGTGCGCTTTTCTGATTGCCGCGGCGGCTTGTGCAGAGTGTGTGCGGGAGATCGTTAAAACTGTTTGACACTATTTATGGAGGGGAAAGATGGGATTATCAGTTGGAGAGGAAACGAGATTCGGAATGAATCACGCGGCCGAAGAGGGGCCGAAGGAGAGACGGAAAAATGTTATCTGGTTCATCAGCGACCAGCACAGGGGGCAGGCGATGGGAATTCACGGTGATCCCAATGTGTCAACGCCCAACATGGACTGGCTGGCCCGCACCGGCTGTGACTTTGAAATGGCGTATTCCGGCATGCCGCTGTGCAGCCCGTTTCGGGGTTCCATGCTGACAAGCCGCTATCCGCACCACTGTGTGCCGGGCCATGAATATCCGCTGGATCCGAAGCTGCCGACGGTTGCCAGTGTATTCCGGGAACATGGTTACGAGACTCTTTACCTGGGAAAATGGCATCTGGATGGATTTCACGAGAGCGAGGGCAGAGCGGCATTCCATCTCATCCCGAAAGAGCGGAGAGGCGGTTTTGAAAAGTGGCTGGGATATGAGAATAACAACAGTCCATGGGATTCCTATGTACACGGAGACATGGGGGAGGGCGAGGTGATGAAGAAGCTGGAGGGCTATGAGACCGACGCCCTTACAGCCCTTTTGCTCCAATATCTGGACGAAGACAGAGCGCGGCCATTTTTTGCAGTGATCTCGGTTCAGCCGCCCCACGATCCGTTTATTGCGCCGCCTGAATTTATGGGAGGCAGGAGCAGAGGAAGCGTTGAATTCAGGCAGAATGTACCGTCGCTGCAAAAGGTCAGGGACCGGGCGGCCGAAGATCTGGCCGGGTACTATGGAATGATTGAAAATGTGGACTGGAATCTGGGACGGGTGATCGGTAAGCTTCGTGACAGGAAGCTGTTGGAACAGACACATGTCATGTACTTCAGCGATCACGGAGACATGATGGGCTCTCACGGACAGTTCCGAAAAATGACGCCTTACGAGGAAGCGGTGAGAATTCCGTTTTTGATTGGTGGAGAGATTCCGATGGATTACGGTACAAGGGGCTGCAAGGCGGTGAAGCGGGTGATGATAAACCATGTGGATATCGCCCCGACCACGCTGGGATTGTGCGGCATTGAGAAGCCAGACTGGATGGAGGGCTTTGATTACTCCTTCTGCCGGTTAAACCGGAGCGAAACGCACGACGATATTCCGGATTCCGTATATCTCCAGTCGGTGGCGCCCAACGGGGGACCGGACAGCGTGGATCAGCCGTGGCGTGGAATCGTGACCATGGATGGCTGGAAGTATGTGAGATTTCACGGAATGCCGTGGCTTCTGTACCACCTAACGGAAGATCCGCTGGAAGAGGTGAACCTGGCACACAACGGGGAATTTCGGGAAAAACGTCTGGAGCTGGAGGCACGGCTCCGGGAGTGGGAGGAAAAGACCGGGGATTTCGAGAGCTCCCGCATTGTAAGAGAGGAAAAAGTATGATATACTTTGGAGACAATTAAGAGACTGTTATAAGGGGGGACTGCGGACGCGGATTCCGCAGCATATACGGATGAAAAAATATATTGGAAACAGGGCTTTTTATCGGATGATACTTGCGATCGCGGTGCCGATCATGGTTCAGAACGGAATCACGAACTTTGTGGGGCTTCTGGATAATATTATGGTCGGAATGGTGGGAACGGAGCAGATGTCCGGCGTGGCCATCGTGAATCAGCTGATGTTTGTGTTTAATATCAGCATTTTCGGGGCGATTTCCGGCGCGGGTATTTTCAGCGCGCAGTTTTATGGCAGTGGAAATCATGAGGGCGTGCGCCATACGTTCCGCTTTAAGCTTATCTTCAGCGTCCTGATTATCATCGTGGCGGGCCTTCTGTTTCTGGTATGGGGTGAAGGTTTTATATCCATGTATCTTCACGGTGAAGAGGATGCGGCGGGGCTGGCTCTGGCGCTGGATCAGGGACGCAAGTACATGCTGGTCATGATTCTGGGGATGATCCCGTTTGGCATCGAGCAGGTTTACACCAGCACCTTGAGGGAGTGCGGAGAGACGGTTATCCCCATGAAAGCGGGAATCGTGGCCGTTCTTGTGAATCTCGTCTTAAACTATATCCTTATTTTTGGAAAGCTCGGCGCACCGGTGCTGGGCGTAGTAGGCGCGGCGGTAGCTACCGTGATATCCAGATTTATCGAGGCAGGGATTGTCATTCGGTGGACGCACTGCCATAAAAAGAAGAATCCATTTATCACAGGGGCGTATCGCAGCCTGTACATACCCGGAAGTCTGGTGAGGCAGATCGTTATCAAGGGGATGCCCCTGATGGTCAACGAGGTTCTGTGGGCCGGCGGCATGGCGACGTTAATGCAGTGTTACTCTGTGCGCGGACTGGCGGCAGTGGCGGGAATCAATATTTCCTCCACCATCGGAAATGTATTCAATGTGGTGTATCTCGCCTTAGGCAACTCGGTGGCCATCATCATCGGCCAGCTGCTGGGGGCAGGAAAGATGGACGAAGCACGGGATACGGATACGAAGCTGATTGCATTTTCTGTGTGTCTCTGCCTTGGAATCGGCGCTGTGCTGGCGCTTCTGGCCCCTCTGTTCCCGATGATTTACAATACGACGGATGAAGTGAAGGCGCTGGCGACGGCATTTATCCGGGTGATTGCGCTGTATATGCCGATGGGGGCATTTCTGCACGCGTCGTATTTTACCCTGCGTTCCGGCGGGAAGACGATTGTGACCTTTGTCTTTGACAGCGTGTTCATGTGGGTGGTCAGCATTCCGTGCGCCTACGTGCTGAGCCGCTACACGGCGGTGCCGATCGTTCCCCTCTATTTCGCATGCCAGATGATCGAGATTATTAAATGCGTGATCGGGTATGTGCTGGTGAAAAAGGGGATATGGCTGCAGAATATTGTGGAGGCGTAGAGCGCGTCTAAAATTGCTTTCCGTCAGCTGCGCTCCAGGCTGAGGAGGCAGGAACGGCGTGCCGGACACGGTGCCCAGGTCAGGAGGTCAGGATGAAAAAGAGGAGAGGTGCGGTAACTTTAATCGGAAGCGGCAGGCCGGAAGTGAAGGTGTGCGATATCATAAATGGAATACCGAAGGTGAAACGGGTGGAAAAGGAGGAGTATATTGAGTTCCGTCTGAGGTATTCCCTGTTTCACAGAGAGATCAAGCGGTATGATAAGGAGACTTTTGAGGAAATAAAGAGGCGGTAGGGTTAGAGGCTATTGCAGAGCAAGTAATGCAGCTGGACGGTTTTCTGTCATTGGGACGGAGGGCGTTTGGCTGTTTTTTTCTTGACGCGTGTGTGGGAGAGGGGGAGATAAAAATAAAAGGGGTTGACATAGTAAATAGTTATATGTTATAAGTAACATATGCATAAGGTAACATAGATGAAAGATAACATACAAATGGGATGACACATAAAGAGATGACATATAAAGAGATGACATATGGGAGCATTGATGGGTGAACCCAACAATACCCGTCCCCAACCCCAACGATAAGCGGCTAAAATGCCGAAAGACCGTTTCATCATCACAAAGGAGGCTTATTACTATGGTAACAATCGATTACACAATTTTAGGAATGCTGAGCTGGAAGCCAATGACTGGCTACGACATGAAGCGCATGATGCAGGATTCGCCGGTCATGTACTGGTCGGGGAATAACAATCAGATCTATAAAGCATTGGTACAGCTTCTTGATATGGGCTATGTTACAAACGAGCTACAGTACCAGGAAAGCGCGCCCAACAAGAAGGTTTATTCGATCACGGACAGTGGGAGGGCAGCCCTGGAAGCATGGATTCTGGAGACAGAACCGGAAATTCCGGAGTTTAAGAAGGCGTTTCTGATTCAGATTTCCTGGGCCGGACTGATGGAAAAAGAAAAGATTGACCAACTGCTTGCCCGGTATGAGGAACAGGTCAGAGAGCAGATTGCAATGCGGCAGGAGGAGAAGCGGCGTCAGAAATATTTTCCAAACCGGTCTGAGCAGGAGCACTATGTATGGGACCAGATCTATGATAATCTCTGCCAGTCCTATGAGGCTGAACTTCAATGGACTGTCCGGTTCCGCGAAGGACTGAAGGCATTGAAATGATGACTGAAAAATGCGTGAAAATGAAGTAATGAGGAAAATACCAGGCCCCATCAGGTGTTTGTCAGGGAGTCAACCGTTATGTATCAAGTAGTTATCGGACAGTCGCTCCCGAAATAATTAATTACCTGGTAATAGATCTCTGCATTTAATGAACAAACAAGTAATGAATCACCACAATAAATCAAAAGAAAGGTAGAAATATGGTATGCAGACAGAAATTATAACGATGAATCAGGCAAAAGCCGCAGTCATTTACAGCGAAGAATGCATTCTCAAGGACGCACAGTCGGCGCTGGACTTCATTATGAGTATCAAATATGAGACTGATTGTGAAAGGATTGCGCTGAATAAGAAGGCGATCGCAGAAGAATTTTTCATTCTCAGCACAGGGCTGGCAGGCGAAATCTTGCAGAAGTTTATAAATTATGGGATAAAGTTCGCGGTCTACGGAGATTTTTCCAGATATACAAGCAAGCCCCTGAAGGATTTCATATACGAGAGTAATCATGGAAGGGATGTGTTCTTTACCAGCGACCGGGAAGAGGCGGTAAAAAGGCTTACCAAAATACGGTAAGCCCGGAGAAGCCCGGTCTATCGGATTGCCTTTGCCGGAAGGCCTGCAACAACCGCATGATCCGGAATATCCCGGATGACAACGGCACCGGCCCCCACTATGGTTTCAGCCCCTACCCTGATTTCGTCGATGATCGTACATCCGATCCCTAAATATGCTTTTCGGCCGATCTCTGTGTGCCCTGCCATGGCGGCCCTGGGACAAATATTGACAAAGTCTCCGATCACACAGTCGTGTTCGATGACAGCTCCGGTATTTACAATGCATCCGATGCCAACAGAAGCGTTTGTATTAATTACGGCTCCGGCCAGCACGGTACAGCCTTCCGAGATTACGGCGGAGGGACTGATCACCGCTGTGGGGTGGAGGAGGGATGCCGGGTGAAGCCCTAAAGAAGCCAGCTTCGCAAGCTTTGCCTCGCGAAGGTCATTGCTGCCGGTTGCGACGATCACTTCATCATAAGCGCTGAGAATATCAAAGAGATTCTCGTCTGTTTCCTCATAGATTTTGTGGCCGGGTATCTGCCGGGTTTCCTTTTCGCGGATCGTTAAAAAATCAATCACGTCATATCGTTTCATTGCCAGAGCGCATTCTGCTGTTACCGTTCCCTGGTCTCCGGCTCCCCAAATCAATAATCTCTTCATTCCAAATCCCCCTTTGACGTCTGCCAGACAGCAGGAATACAGTTCTTAAGCGTCTGCGCAAATCTGGATTCACACTCTTTGCACCTGGTATCGGCCCAGGGGCTTATTCAAAATAACCATCTGTCCTATGTAGGTTATCGTTTGATTTTAGCAGTGATGGTAATAGATTTATACCTCATAATAGATTTACTATCTGGGTATATTTTACCACAAATAAAAGTAAAAAGCAAACAAATGTTTGACAATCGGCCGCTGTCTCTCTGAATTACTTTGGAATGGACCGGGGCATGGTCTGTGATCGATCGGATTTCAGGCTCGCAGCAGCCGGAAGACTGGGATTTGTGGTCTGCAGCAAGGATCGGGATGCTTGTGCACGGTATGTGACGGTAAAATTTTAAGGATAATTGCAAGAATACCTCAAACTCAAACAAAACTGAAACAAAACTATGCTATAATAAGAAAAAAAGTCGGAAAAGGAGGATGAAGATGCGCATCCTGTACCAGTGGATTGGGGACGGAAGCCAGAGAATCAGGGAAAATTATAACGCGTCCGACAGCAGGTCCCTGCATATTACGGGGGCAGCGGGCGCTTTTAGCATGCTGCTGGGGCTGGGGAAAATTATCTCCGGCGCGCTGTCGCTTTCGGTGTTTGCCTGCATGAACGGCTGTTATACCCTGGGTATGACGGCAGCAAGGTACTGCGCCCTGGCAGGAACTGTGCGGTCTAAGGAACGGAAGAATCAGTATTTCTATTACCGTCTTGCCGGCGCCGTCATGGTAGCCGCCAGCCTGTTGTATGTTGCATATTCCCTTTGGACAATCCGCCATCCGAAAACAGTCAATTATGGAAAGATCACGGCTATCACCATTGCAACGATCACCTTTACGGAGATCGGCGTCAATGTATGGGGCGTAATAAAATACCGGAAGTACCATTCCCCTCTGCTTCACGCGCTGAAGATTATCAGCCTGGGGACTTCGCTGATCTCGCTGGTGCTGACCCAGTCAGCGATTCTTGCGTTTGCAGATGAGGCTCAGGATCCGTCGGTCAACGGTTTTCTGGGAACGGTAACCGGAATCTGTGCGGCCCTGCTCGGTGTTTATATGATCCGGCGCATCAACCGGATTGAGGCTGAGGACCTGTATAGAGAGGACTCTTATAAGGAAAACACTTATAATATGAAGGGAGACGATCTTTATGATTCACATACTGGTGGTAGATGATGACGAGAAACTGACGCAGAGTATCTGCAGTTACTTAAATAACTGCGGTTATGAGGCGAAAGGAATGCTGTCTGCGGAAAGTGCCTATGACGAGATGTACAGCAGTCTTTATGATCTGATTATTTCTGATATCATGATGCCTGGAACGGACGGCTTTGCATTTGCCGAAACGATTCGCAGGCTGAATAAAAGAATCCCAATTCTTTTTGTCAGTGCCAGAGACGATCTGTCCTTTAAACAGAGGGGGTTCGATCTGGGGATCGACGATTATATGGTCAAACCTCTGGACTTAAGCGAACTGCTGATGCGGGTACGGGCGCTGCTCCGCAGGGCTAATATCGAGGCCAGCCGCAGACTGACGGTGGGAAGTCTGGTTCTGGATGCCGATGCCATGGAGATCACACAGGGCGAACAGGAGATTCCGGTGACCACGCGGGAGTTTAACATCATGTTCAAACTGCTGTCGTACCCCAATCATACATTTTCCCGCTCCCAGCTGATGGATGAGTTCTGGGGCGTGGACAGCGACACCAGTCTGCGGGCCGTGGATGTCTATATCACGAAGCTGCGGGACAAATTTTCCGCCTGCAATGAGTTTGAGATCAGGACGATCCGGGGGCTGGGGTATAAGGCGGTGCTGTTATGACGATAAACAATGGTACGGAGGATGCACGGGTCACCCGCCGTTATTTCTTTTTTCCCGCCTATGTTGCCCTGGTGTTTCTGCTGGCGGTTCTGATGATGCTGCCGACGATCTTCTACGGCGGCGCCCATCTCATACTGGAGGAATCAGGCCCCTATATAAAATGGTACTTTCTGTATTGTATTGTTCTTGCGGCTTTCGTATCCGGCGGGCTGGCCCTGCGGAAGTATCTGAATTTTGACCGCCCGATTAAGAAGCTGAGCGCTGCCGCCAGACAGGTGGCGGAGGGGGATTTTTCCGTCTACATTCCCAAGCGCCATACCTCTAATGACATGGACTATATTGACGCGTTGTTTGTGGACTTCAACAAGATGGTGGAGGAGCTGGGATCCATCGAGACGCTGAAAAATGATTTTGCGGCCAACGTTTCTCATGAGTTGAAGACGCCTTTGGCGGCCATCCAGAACTATGCGCAGCTTCTTGGCACCACGGAGCTGACGCCGATACAGCAGGAGTATACAGACCGGATTCTGTCGAGTACACAGCGCCTCACGTCGCTGATCTACAACATTCTGAAGCTGAACAAGCTGGAAAGCCAGAAAATACAGCCGAAGCCGGAGCCATACGATCTCTGCCGCCAGCTCAGCGACTGTGCCATCGGCTTCGAGGCTATCTGGGAGCAGAAAAACATTAATTTTGAAGCGGACATGGAGGACCGTGCCGTAATCGAAGCAGATGAAGAGCTCATGGAGCTGGTATGGAACAACCTGCTGTCCAATGCCTTTAAGTTTACAAAAGCGGGGGGAACGGTGAGCCTGCACCAGTTTTCTGACGGAGAGCGCATCATCACAGAGGTGGGGGATACCGGATGCGGTATGACGCCGGAGATGATGAAGCATATGTTTGACAAATTTTATCAGGGGGATACGTCCCATTCCACAGAGGGAAACGGCCTTGGCCTGGCCCTGGTGCTGCGCGTCCTGGAGATGAGCGGCGGGACGATTACCGTGAACAGTACAGAGGGGAAGGGCACCGTCTTTACGGTCTCGCTGCCCCGCACAGCACTGGCACAGAAGGAGGAATCACAGACATCATGACAAGAATCAGAAAAGACGGCGCGGAATACGTGGGATATGAATACAAGGAAAAGTCTGTCCCGGCCTCATTTGCATCGCTGTATCTGGACAGTTATCCCTGTTTCGGATGGGAGGAAGATCCAAACGGTGTGAGCCGTAAAGAGAATGCGGAAACCGCGGGCCGTGCAGTTCTGCGCTTCCGGAGAGACAGAAAAATCTGCAACAGGGCGGAGCTGACCCGTCTGCAGAGGAACTTTGACAGCTGTGTCGCTGAGATCGACGCTCTGGAGCAGTCCAAACGCTCGGGCGCTGTCATAGGAGCCCTTGTTACCGGAATCATGGGAACCGCGTTTATGGCCGGCTCGGTGTTCGCTGTTACGGCTGAACCACCGATGGTGGTTCTCTGTATTTTGCTGGCGGTCCCCGGTTTTACCGGATGGATTCTTCCATACTTTTTATACCGGGCGCTGCTGAGGAAAAAGTCGGCAAAGGTATCGCCATTAATAGAAGACAAGTATGAAGAGATTTACGAAATTTGTGAAAAGGGCAGTGACCTTTTGATTTGAAACAGCATGAGCGGCAGCTTCTCCCGTAAAAGTAAATGATTACGTGAGAAGCTGCTGCTTTTTAATATTACAGAAACAAAAATCAAACAAGAAAGAAATACAGAGGGGCTATACTCTCTATATCCCATTGAGAAAGGCGGTGAATGATAATACACAGACGAAAGACAGGGCCTGTGAGTAAGAGCGATGACAGGCTGACTCTCATGCTGCTGTTTTATATTGCGGCTGTCTGCGGTTGGCTGTGGGAAGTACTGGTATACTGGGGCACAAGTGGATTTGCTGGTTCGCTGACGGAGCTTTTAGTTTTTTACCGGGGTGTTCTGCATGGGCCATGGGCGCCGATCTATGGCACAGGCGGTATCCTGCTGGTTTTGCTTTACCGGGCAGTACAGGAGAGAAAGGGATATTTTTTATTGCCGCCATGGCGGTTTGTACGGTGGTGGAATATGGAACCTCGTGGATTCTGGAAGTATTCTTCCACGCCAGGTGGTGGGATTATTCCGGGCAGTTTTTAAATCTGCACGGAAGGATCTGTTTCGTCAGCATTGTGGGCTTTTCCCTGATTGGACTGTGGGCGGTACAGGCCGTCGTGCCTGTCTGCGCCGGATGGATTCAAAAGCTGACGTATGAGACCAGAAAAAGGCTCTGTCTGTTGGTATCATTGCTGTTCTTTCTGGATGTAATTGTTTCTGTTTATAAACTCAGCATTTCATAATGTAAATGCACTGCTCATAACGGGTGTCATGGGAGATGTAGTTGCGTTAAGAGATACTGTATTTCGGAATCGGCGTATTGCCGGTCGGATCGTGAAAGGAGATTAAGATGGCTGAATATCGTTTAAAACCTGGTAAAGTCGGGGAAAAAGTAATAGGTGCTTATGAGAAGGTGGAGAAGAAATTTACGGATGCATTTTTGGAGGAGGATGCGGTTTCCGATTCAGGATACCGCTTGAAGACAGGAAAAACAGGAGAGTCGGTCAAAGGAGCGTACAAGAAAATCGAGGATGGCGTGGTGGGGGCGTATAAAAAGGTGGAAGATGCCTTTGTCGATGCGTTTCTGGAACGATGTGATGAGGAGGAGAGCGGGGAGGTGGACAAATGAATAAGATAGCGGTTGGTATGGTGATAACAGCCGGCGCCGCGGTTATGGCGGTTGTGGCTGCGGCTGCGGTCCTTCGCAGAAAAGGCAGTACGACACTGCATAAATTCCTGTGATGAAGCAGATATGTATTTTACTTACAAAGTATTCCGACTGGATTTCCAGTCTGGTTTACTACATCGGAGGACAGGGGTATACCCACAGTTCAATTGCGCTGGGAGGCCAGCCGACACAGTTTTACAGCTTTAATTACCGTGGCTTTGCCGTGGAAACAACGGAAAAACACAGGCGTCGGGGAGTCCGGTGCAGCCGCCTCTATCGCCTGAATGTTTCGGATACCGTCTATGAACGAATCGAGGAGAGAATCCGGTATTTTCTTGAAAACAGGGAGAACTACCGGTATACCCGCCTGGGAGTACTATGCTGTGTTCTCCGGCTGCCGTTGTACTGGAAGAATCATTATTTCTGTTCTCAGTTTGTGGCAGAACTCTTATCAGAGTCGAAAGCGCTGCGGCTGTCCCGCAAGCCGTGCTTCTACCTGCCCAATCATTTTATACGCCTGTTGGAGACACAGCCCTGCCTTGCAGGAATGGAACAGGATATTATTTAAAATAAAAATAGAATTAAATAAAAATATTAAATATGGAGGTTCGATATGAAAAAAAGTAATTTCGTAGCATTGATTCTTGGCACCGTTGGTATCGTATTTTTTGCACTGGGAATGTGCATGGCACTGGTTGAAGAGTGGGGAATGTTCCAGAAAGGCATCATAGCCGGTGTGGCCGGCCTTATCATTCTTCTGATTACTGTAATTGTATGGCGCAGAATGGAAGGAAAGAGCCCCATCAGGCTGAATGCAAAGACCGTCGGATCGGTACTGGCCGGTGTGCTGGGGGCGCTGCTGCTGGGCGTTGGCATGTGCCTGTGCATGGTATTTGACAAAATGATTCCGGGTGTCATCATTGGCCTGGTGGGAATACTTGCACTTCTGATGCTGATTCCGATGACAAAGGGAATTCACGATTAAATGGATTACTGCAGCAGTTTTGCGTTCCGGCGCTTGCCATGGGGCTTTGCCGAAACACGGAACTGCTGCGTATTTTTGTGCAGGTTTTAAAATAGAGATTGACATTTTCGTTTCTCTCTATTATGATATATCTAATAGATATATCTGTTAGATATATAGAAGCTTAATTCAGAAGGAGGAGCCATGCTCGAATCATTGATCCTGGGGATTGTATATGATGAAGATTTAACCGGATACGATATTAAGAAGAATATCGAGAAAAGCTTCGGAGTCTTTTATAAGGCCAGCTTTGGAAGTCTGTATCCCGCGCTCAAGAGGCTGACGGGCAAGGATTTTGTGACGACGTATGAACAGCCGCAGGGCGGCCGTCAGAAGATCTTTTATCACATAACGGAAGAGGGGAAATCCGGTTTTTTAGAATGGCTGTCGTCGCCGATGAATATTCTGGACGGCACGAACCTTAATCTGGCGAAAGTATACTTTTTCGACAGACTGCCGGCAGAGATCCGGGACACCCAGCTTCTTCTGTATGAGAACAACAATATAAGCTATCTGCGCGAGCTGGAAGCCTTAGAGAAGAGCCTCAGTCATATGGATCATCTCGACAGCTGTTACTATAAAATGTCGACTCTTTATTACGGAATAAGTGTTACGGAGAAGACCATCGAGTGGTGCCGCCATATACGGGAAGGGAAAGTGCTGAAGGAACTGACTGCGAAATAGGAGCAGGCCAGTATGAATAAGCGAAAGTCTGGTGAGGCGGATCGGGAAATGGGGGAAACTTATGTCAGGAAAGTCACCGAGCGGTGCTTTAAGCCCTTACTATTACAAGGGCGATTATTTTCACGGAATCCATTATGGAAGCTATTTTGATGATGCGGAGTCTCTGTATAGAATGATTGAGAAAGAAGAGCGTTTTATCCTGGAATCTCCGGAACGGCGCAGGATTATGATCGATCTCTATGAGACTTCTTTAACGCCTGAAGTCCTGGAGGCTGTGATACGGCACATAGGCCGGCTGAGTCCCAGAATCGTAAAACTATCCATTGCCGCGGACAGGAAAAGTCTGAGAGTCTTACGCTGTGCCATGAAAAAGGCGGGAGTATTAGATGACGGGCGGTATTATCTGTGCACGGATATGGAGGAGGGGAAGACCTGGCTTGTCAGCGACCATTTATGAACAGAAGGATAGATGGAAGCACTGTGTAAAACGCCGGGGCAGCCATCTGAAGTTTGCAGTAAACTGCATGGATGATTTTGAGGAGGCGATAGGCTGGCTTTTATGATAACCAGATGGCCTGCTCCGGCGGCTGGAGTGCAAAATAGAAAGAGCCGGTAATTCGAAGTTTTATAAACTTCTGAATTATCGGCTCTGCGTCTTTGCGTCTGGCTCTTTTATGATTGTTATTTGAAGCTGTTTTAGATCAATCAGACTTTCCTGTCTGCATTTGGGGCAGTACAGGGGGAAATTCTTTAGTTCGGTGTCATCTCTTACTTTCATTCGTGTCTTGTTCCCACAAATCGGACACAGTAACCACATGGCGTTCATCATTTACTATCACACTCCTAACTGGCAATTCCATGTCCGGATTATGCAAACATGGGTTCCACACATTCTTTTATGAAGTCCATTCTGTCCCCGGTATTTTCTTTGAAAAGAGAAGCGATGGCGATGACAAGCTTTTTCTCCCGGTTGACGTAAATTGTATTACCGCTGTCTCCCATGGCTGCAAATGCATTATCATCTGCGATCCACCACAGATATCCGTAGGGCAGATTTAACTCCTCCCACCGGCTGTGCTCCCTTGTGCTTTCGTCAATCCACTGGGCAGAGACGATCTGCTTCCCCTCCCATTTGCCGCCGTCTAAGTAAAGCTGGCCGATCTTCGCCATGTCTCTGGCCGTGAGCGTCAGCCCCCATCCCGCCGCATGAATCCCCTTCGAGTCCATCACCCAGCCGCTTACGTCTCTGGCATTCATAAAAGCATAGTGTGCTTCTTCATTTTCCAGGGTTACATTGCCTTTCACCGTAATACCGAGCGGCGCGAAGAGATGTTCCGCCGCAAAATCGAGCACGGATTGTCCGGTTGCCTTTACCAGAATGCCGGACAGGATATCCGGGCCAATAAAGGGCGTGTAGCGGAATTTCCCTGCCTTTTCCGGCCCTCCCAATAATTCCAGCGCGGTGCTTACCCAGTCATCCCTTGTAAAATATTCCAGATACGGCTCTTCCTGATGCTTGTACGGGGCAGTCATTGTCATCAGATCCCGAAGCGTTATATCCCGTATCGTTGTTTCCCCTTCGTTGTAATTTTCAACCGGGAAGTCCGGGAAAAAGTCCAGCACCTTCTGGTTGACGCTCTGGATTTCCCCTCTGTCGGCGGCGATGCCGATCAGGATAGAAATAATACTTTTTGTTACCGAAAAAATGTTGATGCAGCTGGCGGCCGTGCATCCGTTAAAATAGCCCTCGTACTGTGTTTCTCCATTCTTTAAAACAATCATGCCGGCAGTATTACTGTAACGATTATCAATGATCTCTTCCAATGCAGCGATCTTTTCCTGATTCATATTGTTCGTCTCCTTTGTCATTAGGCGCCGTTGTCGGGCAGCCATGATCAGGTACCTTTTATCAGATACCCATTTGTTGGTGTCGTTTCAGCCTGGTTCTGCCTCCTCAAATGATGGGATTACCTCCTCATATCTATAGGGTAAATGCATTAAAAATGTTTTTCAACAACTTTTTTAAAAATTTTATGTTTAGTATCGTGAATAAAGAGGAAAAGGGCACACTTAGCTTTTTAACAGCAGGCATTAAGCCTGCTTCTAAAGAGGGGCCGTTTCCCCCACCGTCTGATACCATTTGACACGTATTCCTTCAAAAGTTCAGGAGGAAACTGCGTCCCTCGAACGCCGATGATATCCGGCTGGAGATTCGAAAGAACCAGGGAGATATGCGTCTGCCCCATATTCCAGACCAGGAGAGAGTATGAAATCTATACAGACAAAATTTATTACATTAATTTTCAAGCCCAGTAGATGAATTACGGCTGTAGCGAGCCGGCGTGCGATGCGGAGGCCATGTTCTTCAGGATTGAACAGTCGGTCAAAACCCTGGCGGGCCGGAATTCACGGTTGTGGTGCTGGATATTAATAACCTGAAAATCATCAATGACCGCTAAGGCCTTGAGGACGAAACGCGTCACGGCAGAACCGGAAACAGAGATATGATTGTTATGGAAAATTTCAATATGAAAGAGATGTCCAAGCCGCTATTGTAGAAGGAGAGTGATTTTATGGCGAAGAAAGCCAATTGGTAATGTAGCGGTGGGTGAAGCAAGTTAAAAACTACTGCGAGGACCCTGCGGCAAACATCTGGATGAGGGAAAATTTGAATTGTGGGGCGGACTCAGACAAGAAAATCTATGTAGAATGGTTCAGGAAGCTTGACTAACCTGGAAACATATGACATAATGACAATACAATGACATGTCATGAAAGAAGGCGGATTATGGCTCAGAAAATAGTACAAGGGAACGAGGTTCTTGCAAGTAAGATTAAATTTAGACGCAACGAACTGGGGCTAACGATTGAGGAGGCTGCTTCACGGGCAGGGGTGGGCACAAAAACGTGGAGCCGGTATGAGGCAGGCGAATCCATTCGCAGAGATAAATGCAAAGGGATCTGTAAAGCATTGAACTGGAAGGGCCTCCCGGATCAGGACGGGGAGGAAGACAGGCGTATCTCCGTTCAAGAATATAGAAACCATGAGGCGTGGTCTCGTTTTCTGGAAAACGAATATGGCGCCGGAGCCGCCATATCCTTTGCCACAGGCAGTGATATACTGCTGGACCAGATCGAGGAGGACATGACAGCGCTCGCTTGTATGCCCGCCGGATCCCACATCGGGCAATTGGATGTGTCCTGGCTGCGTGAAAGCCTCCCGGACCAGTTCCTGATGCAGTATGATTACCTGTTTTTATACCAGATGAAATGTACTCTGCGTAAAATGAGGAGGTGTGCAAAGAACGGTTTGACCATGACTGCTCATAGTGTGATGGAAGAACTGCTCCTCTATCTTTGCTATGAAGAGGCCTCTGTTCTAGTTGAACTTAGCGGCGGGATCAGTGGGCTTGAAGATGAAGATGAAGATGACGGCAATTTCGAAGAGTGGGTATTTGATCTGTTCGATGATATGGATATCATTAGCTTTTTGTATTCTGATGTTTATCTTGATTCGGACGACCTATATCATTTTTCCCGCTGGGGGGATCAGCAGTTTTACACAGATTGAATCTGTTGACTGGTGTAAAAGGAATCAATGGACAAATTGGCTGAGAATGGGAGGGTATATATGTTTGAGACGATAGAGTGGAAGGACGTTTATAAGTTATGGAAGACTGGCTGCTGTTACTTTCCCCAGATGCTTTCCAACTCTGTATCTGCTGAAACAATATTTGTAGAATATAAGCAAGAAGGTTATTTCTACGGATACGATTGGCTTCGGAATGATGAAGTGACGAAGCGAAAAGAACTGATAGAAAGAAATCCAATCAGTTTTATCTATTTTACCAAGCCAACAAATAAAGGAACGATTCAAACGGCCGAAATGCTTACAGAGGCTCAAAACGAAGAAGAGCTTGCCGCTGTCTGGATCGCCGCAACCGCGAAAGAACTGTCTGAGTGCAGAGGTGGATCTGGTATTCTGTACCATTCTGACAGACTTTACATGGCAGCGTGCAAATTTTTACAAGACCGCTATTATTTGTGGCACCACGCAATGAAAAGGCTGGTGCCGGAAATTATGGTACCGGATTCGGTTATTAAAAGTGTCGTCTGCAACGATGTAGAACCGGTTATAGGACTTATACAAATGAACACAATGCTGCTAAAAAGTACTTGGAGCATTTTGCGATATTCATCCTTAAAAGAAGGCAATTTGCCGGAGCCTTATTATCGGAGAAGCATCTGAATGATTCAAAAATCAATTAATAACTAGGAAGAGATAACCCTCCAAAATCTATGAATGGGAGATTTGCAATGACTGAACTGCAAAATACAAAATGTAAAATCTGTACATTGTTACTTATCCAAAATGATTGTGAAACATTAAAGAAACTAATCACTAAGTTTAATAACCCCATATTCTGTATGGAAATTATACCCTATTTAGCACTTTTTTGTCGATCGTTTCAAGAATATGCTAATATAGAATTAATCGATAAAGAAGTCGATTCTGAAATCTATGATATTAGAAACAGCATTAAAATCTATGGTAATCGATTTGGAAAAAGTAAAGAGCAGTTTTTAAAAGCAGATGAAAAGCAAGATGATGAATTTAAAGATAAGCTTAGGTTTGATTTTGCTAAAAAATTAAATATACATTATAATCTTGGTATATTTTTTACAAAAGATAAAAAAATCATTGGTAACACACAATTAATTTCCAATGCATTGAACCTAAACGGATTATCGGACAAAGAAAAAAGTACAAAATCCTACGATTTAGGATATCAACTAGCAAAGATCATTAATAGTATTTCTGAGGGAATTGCAAATTCTATACCAGTTCCTTATATTACATTACGAGAGAATGTACCTACAATTTATTATGATGATTTTAATACCAACAAGAATAATTTTTTTAACGCAGTTATAGGAAAAGATATAAATTTATTTATGCTGCATATCTTGAGTAATATAAATTTTGTAAAATACGTGTTGGAATCATTATTTATAGACGAAAATTTGTGGATGTTTCGAATAAAATATATTACGGTTTACCATGCCTATTTAGGGTTGAAAAAGTTAAAGGCTCATATAGAAAATAACCGTATTGAATTGGCGTATTTAGATAATTCCATAACCCCAATTTTGAAAAATGGAGAAATTTTATTTGCTTCTAGATTCAGAAATTGTATGATGCATTATAATATGGAAAATAACGGTATATTTTCTGTTTCAGAAGAAAACTTTAATGAAGAAAAAATGTTTTTTGGTTTGGTTGAAGATTGTTTTAATGGAGAATCATATAAACAATATTTAGATAAAATTAATTGTTTTGGACAGCAAATGGAAGATTTATTAACACAACAATTTAACATTGAATCAGCTCATTTAAAAACATTTTAAGCAAAGAAATCAACTTACAAGGAGAAACAACTAAATGATAAAAGTTCTTTTCGTCTGCCACGGCAACATCTGCCGCTCCCCTATGGCCGAGTTCATCATGAAGGACATGGTAGAAAAACGCCGTCAGGCCGACCGTTTTTACATTGCGTCCGCGGCTACCAGCCGTGAGGAAATCGGCAATCCGGTTCATCACGGAACGAGGAACAAACTGCGCCAGTACGGTATTTCCACAGAGGGAAAACGGGCAGTGCAGATGGCGAAGGCCGATTATGACAAGTACAATTATCTCATCGGGATGGAGCAGTGGAACATTACCAACATGATGAGAATTCTGGGAAGCGACCCGGAGAGAAAAGTCTCGAGGCTTTTGGACTTTGGGCCGAATCCAAGGGATATCGACGACCCGTGGTATACCGGAGATTTTGATTCTACCTACCGGGATATCTGTGAAGGATGTGAGGCGCTGCTTGACTACATTGACAGATGTGAGCCTTTAAACCGCTGAAAATAGCAAGCCTCCTGTTTTCCGGAACTAAGCGGAAGGGAGACCTTTTATGAAGAGGGGATGCAAAATACCCCTCTATTTTCTTGTGAAAATATACTATCAGTTGTGATAGTTGTGGATATAAATTGTGCATTATATAATAAGAAAAAAGAAACGGAGTGAACAGCCTTGAATCAATATAAAGGGGAAGCGTGGCTGGGAGAAGAGCCACAGATCAGGGAAGAAACCATAACCGAAACAGTGTCCGCGGATATCATTGTGGTAGGCGGCGGTCTGGCCGGAGTGGCGGCCGTCAGGCAGGCGGCGGAGATGGGGCAGAAGGTTCTTCTCTTTGAAAAATGCAGATGCGTTCAGGCCAGATCCGGAGATTTCGCCGTCATGGACAGCAAGGTGGCGAAGCGCTGGGGACGGAATCATCTGAATAAAACGGAGATTGTCAACAATCTGATGCACGACATGGCCTATAAGGCCAGTCAGAATATTTTGAAACGCTGGTCGGAGGAAGCTGGAAAGGCGTTCGACTGGTACCTGGAGGGGCTGGAAGATATTGCAGTTCTGGACCGTACCGATCAGGTCCCGCCAAAAGGCGTAAAATGCTATATACAGCCGAGGCGTCTGCCTCTTCCGGAAGGTTTTGACAACGCCCAGGAGAATTTCAAATGCTACCAGGTGACTGCATGGATCCGTCCATCCCATATCGCCCTGTGCCGCGGTAATTTTGAACTGGCGGAGAAGACGGGAAATGTGACCTCCTTCTTCAATACACGGGTAAAAAAGCTATTGAAAAACGGTGACGGCCGGGTGGAAGGCGTGATCGCCGGGACCAGGGAAGGCGGCCTTATAAAGGCTTACGCCTCAAAGGGTGTCATTCTGGCTACGGGAGATTACATGAGCGATGAAGCAATGCTGAGACGGTTCCTACCCGGAATGATGGAGACGCCGAAGCAGTGGACCAGCTACGACATGGACCGGCAGCCATCCAACACGGGTGACGGCCATAAGATGGCACTCTGGGCCGGAGCGAAGCTTCAGGACAGCCCACACGCGCCCTGCGCTCATCATATGGGGAGTGTGTTCGGCGTAGCGGATTTCCTGCTTCTCAATACCCGTGGAAAACGGTTCGTTAATGAGGACGCGCCGGGACAGCAGCTGGGCAGTCAGATCGAGAATCTGCCGGACAAAACAGCGTGGCAGATCGTGGACGGGAACTGGAGAAGCTATATACCGAAGGAGTATCCGAACCACGGCTCTGTGTGCTTCGTCATGGAAGATGAGGAGCTGGAGAGCGGGATGGTTTATGATAAGCTTTGCTTTATCGACAACTACATCGCACCGAAGTATGTCCGGAAAGCGGTGGAGGATGGCGTTCTTCTGGAAGCGGAGACGCTGGAGGAGCTGATTGTGAAAACGGGTCTTCCTGCGGATACGGCGCTTGCGTCGGTGGAACAGTACAACCGTCTCTGTGAGCAGGGGGAGGACACGGACTACGGCAAGAGAAAGGACCGGCTGTTTGCAGTAAAACAGGGGCCATTTTATGCAGCAAAATTTACACCGGCAGTCATGATCGCGGCTATGGGAGGAATCCAGAGTGATGAGGAGGCTCACTGCTACGACACAGAAGGAGCGATCATTCCCGGTCTATACGCTGCGGGAAATGTGCAGGGAAACCGGGTAGCCGTGGATTATCCTCTGACCGTGCCTGGCCTGAGCCATTCGCTGGCTCTGGTATACGGAAGAATCGCTGTAGAGAGCGCGGTAAGGGAGAGCCGGTAAAGCTCCAGATAAATAAGGCAGACAATAAATCAATATAAATATCAATTCAATATAAATATCAATTCAATATAAATAGCAATTCAATATAAATAGCAATTCAACATATATACCAAACCAACTTAAATAGCAAAAACTGCGCAGCTGCGCATGAAAATGGAGGAAAAGGAATCATGAAAAAAGCAGGAAAAGCTGTGGTACTGATGACGGCTCTGGCGGTAACCGGAGCACTGCTGGGGGGCTGTGCGGGCGGCACGGCGGACAGCAAGACGGAAGCGGGGCAGACCGAAACGGGAAAGACGGAAGCCGGTAAGGGCGCAGAGGATTCCGCAAAGACGGAAGCAGCCGGGGGAGATGCTGCAAAAGGAACTGTAAAAGAAGATATCCGTGTCGTCACGTATTTCGCAGGTTCCGATGCCTACGCGCCGGTCTGGAAAGAGGTGTGTGCCGATTACATGAAGGACCATCCGGGCATCACCATCGTTGACGAGTCCCAGCCGACTTCAGGAAGCAACGATTTATTCAAGACGAAGGTTCAGGCCGATCTGGCAGCAGGCAATCCGGCGGATCTGGTACTTTACTATACAGGCGAGGCTTATACGAAGACCTTCGAGGACTCAGGGCTGTTCGTGGATTTCGGAGACATTTTGAAGGCAGACCCGGAATGGGCAGGAAACTTCAAGGAGTCCCCGCTGGAAAATGTTCAGTATCAGGGAAAGCAGTACGCACTTCCCTTCATCGGATATTATGAAGGAATGTTCTACAACAAGGCGCTGTTTGAACAGTATGGACTGGAAGAGCCGACCACATGGGAAAATATCATGAAGGCAAACGAAGTATTTTCCCAGAACGATATCGTGACGCTGTCCATGTCCCTGGGAATGCCGTATATCACCACGGAAAACTTCATTATGGGCGCCTCAGGCAAGGAAAACCACAGAAATTACTTTGACGACAGCTGGGGCATTGCCATCGACTGCATTGCAGAGCTTTACCAGAAAGGCGGACTGCCGAAGGACACCTTCACCATCTCAGAGGATGATGTAAGACTGCTCTTCTCAGAAGGAAAAGCGGCTATGATGATCAATGGCTCCTGGTGTACAGAGAGCCTTCAGGGCAATCCGGACATGAGAATCATCTCCATGCCGACGCTTCCGGGCGGTACAGGCGGTGAAAACTGTGCGATTGCAGGATTTTCCTCCGGATGGCATATGACAAAAGCGGCCAATGAGAGAAGCGGAGAGACTTTAAAATTCTTAAAATATATGACATCATCGGAGACCATGGCCAGATTCATCGCCTACGGCGGAAGCCCTGCCATCGTCTGCGACGCACCGGAGAATTCCAGCGAACTCTTAAAGAGTGCAGTAACCATGCTGGAGAAGGCGCAGTACCAGGATGCGGCTCTCGACTCTTTAGTGAATCATGAGGCGTATGAGACCTTAAACAATGGAATCCAGTACGTCTGCGAAGGCCAGATGACGAGCGCGGAGGTGCTCAAACAGGCCAAACAGCTGAATGAGTCCGGTCAGTAAGGCAGACGGGAAAGACAGTGATGAAAGCCGGGGGTTGTGCTCGAACGGGTACAGCCTCCGTGTGCTCATAGCAAGGAGGAAAAAACGTGGCACTGAAAGGTAAAAAATATGTTTGGATCTGCATCGCGCCGGCCATGATCCTGATTATGGCGTTTTTGATCTATCCACTCATAAAGACGGTAATATACAGCTTTTCTTCCTGGTATAATTTTGCGCTTACCAGTGAATGGATTGGTCTCGACAATTATAAGCGGATCTTCTCGGACATGGTCATGCCCGTGGCATTTAAAAATACGGCGATTCTGATCGCGGGCGTGCTGATTTTCCAGGTGGGATTTGCGCTTTTGCTGGCGATCATGGTGGACAGCGCCCATCACGGATTTAAACTGTTCCGGACGGTTTACTTCTTCCCGATCGTCATTTCCGGTACGGCGATCGGCCTGATGTTCACTCTGATTTACAAGTATGAATACGGACTTTTAAATTACTTTGTCACACTTCTGGGATATGACAAGCAGGTGTGGATCACGCCTAAGACCGCGATCTATCTGGCCCTGATCCCTGTTTTGTGGCAGTATATCGGCTTCTATTTCGTGATTTTCTTAACCGGTATCTCCAAGATTCCGGAGGACATCTACGAATCCGCCATGCTGGATGGCATAACCCCGGTGAAGAAGATTTTCTATATTACGATACCGATGTTGAAAGATGTGCTGGTTTCCACCGTAGTGCTCGTCGTATCCGGATGTTTCCGCGTATTTGACACCATCTACGTGATCACCAAGGGCGGCCCCATGAATTCCAGCCAGCTGCTAAGCACCTATATGTACCAGACTGCTTTTGAGAAATACAACGGCGGATACGCCAGCGCCATCGCGGTGGTGATGATCATCATCGGCGTATTGCTGACCATCGGGCTTCGGAAGCTTTTGAAGGCCGATGTCGAAGAGTAAGGAGAGACGGCATGGGAAATAAAAAACTAAAAATCAGCAGTATCCTGTTATACGCGGTTCTCATTTTCTGGCTTCTGATCACCGTGATTCCCATTCTGTGGGTATTTGAAAATTCGTTTAAGCCTTCGGAAGAAATTCTGTTAAATGGAGTAGCCTTTCCAAAAAGCCTGGATTTTTCCAATTACCGTTCCATCTTTTCGTATCCGGATGTGAATATGTTCCGCTCCTTCTTTAACAGCTTCCTGATATCCGGAGGCGTGGTGGCGGGAGTGGTCTGTTTCGGAGGCCTGGCTGCATTCGGTCTGGGACGGTTCGATTCGGGAGTCGGAAAGGTGGTGGAGGCCGGCATGGTAGCCTGTCTTCTGGTTCCGGCATTTGCAACTATGATCCCCAACTTCGTTACGGTAAGCCGCCTTCCGATCCGGGAAACGTACCTGGCGGTTATCGTCCCCCAGGTGGCAGGCAATCTCTGCTTCGCCATCATGCTTCTGTCGTCCTATATGCGCTCCCTTCCAAACGAACTGGATGAGGCGGCCATCATCGACGGCGCGGGACCGTTTCAGGTCTTAAAGCACATCACGGTGCCGCTGTCGAAGCCCATGTTTGCAACCGTGGGAATCATGGTATTTATCTGGTCCTACAATGACCTGATTACGTCCCTGGTCTACATATCCGATCAGAAGCTGAAGCCTGTCTGCGTGATACTGACCATGGTCAGCAACATGCACGGCACGGATTACGGCGCCATGATGGCGGCTATCTTTATCACGGTGATCCCGGTTCTCATCCTCTATATGATGTCCCAGGAAATGGTCATCAAGGGGCTGACCGCGGGTGCGGTAAAAGGATAAAACGGTACTGCAGTGAAAAAAGGAGAGTTTGGATGAGAGTATTTGTCAATCATATTGGATTCGACGAGACGGATTATAAAACAGCAGTTCTGGAGCTGGAACAGGAGGCGGCGGAGATAACCGCCTGGCTGGAAGCGGATAACGGGGAACGGCATCGCGTGGCGGTGAGCGGCCCGGAACGGATCCCGGACTGGTCGGAGGGCTGCTACTGCGTCCTGGACTTTTCCGATGTCAGACGGGAGGGGATGTACCGGCTTGCCGGATATGCCGATGGAAAGGCATTTCGATCGGAGATCATCACGGTCACCGGCGATTTCCTGAACCTTCGCATGGTGAATGCATCCAGAGCTTATCTAAAGGGGGAGCGGTCTTCCGGTGAGTGGATGAAGGCCGACCGGAACGTGCCGTTTGCGGGGGCGAGAGAGGGGACTCTGGATTTACACGGAGGCTGGTATGACGCCACCGGTGATTTTGGAATCCATCTGACCCAGCTGTCCCACACGGCTGTCTATAACCCCATGCAGTCCCTTCTGCCTTCCTATGTCTGTTTCGATATTGCGGACCGGATGGAAAAAGAGGAGCTAAGAGACTGCAGAATCTTAAAGAAGGAGCTTCTCGACGAGGCGTACTGGGGCGCGGATTATGCGATGAGACTTCACCGCAAAGGCGGCGGATTTTTCCGATCGGTGGACCGGGGGGAGGCGTTTTCCGAGGAACAGCGCCGTTCCGTGGACTATGAATATTTCCGGTTCAGCGGGCATGAAGAGGATGAAAGCTACCTGGCAGAGACCATTGAAGAGAAGCATTATGAGACGTGTATGCGAAGCGGAGCCGGACTGGCGGCCGCGGTATTGGCCTCCGCTGCCCGGCATAACGGTGCTTCGGGGGAGTATCCCTGCGGCCGGTATCTGCAGGCGGCGGAAGAGTCCTTTCAGTATATGACGGAGCACAACGAACAGTATTCCAGCGACGGAACCTGGAATTTCCTGGACCGGTACTGTGCCCTGGCGGCGGCAGCCGAGCTGTATGAGGCCACGGGCTCTGAGAAATACTTAGAGGAGTGCAGACGATTTTTCCGCGGGATGAAGGACAGCGCTGTCTCTATGGAGCAGGGCGTCTGGTTCACGGCCAGGGAGGGAGAACTGTATTTCCATCCTTCTGATGAGGGATTTCCTCTCATTGCCATGATGAAATACGGCAGTCTGGAGCCGGATGAGATGCGGAGAAAAGAGGTGATGGACCTGGTGGCGCAGGCGTTTGTCCATGTGCTTTCCATCAGCGGAAAACCGTTCGGATACGCGGCATTTACACAGAAGATGGGGGAGACAGAGACCAGACGGTACTTCTTTCCTCACGATACGAAGGCGGCGCCCTGGTGGCAGGGGGAAAATGCCAGAATCGCATCTCTGGCCGCGGCGGCACTCCGTTTTTCCTGGCAGAAGGAAGCGGGGGAAATGTCCGGTGCGCTCCGTAAGTTTGCCGGGCACCAGCTGGACTGGATTATGGGATGCAATCCCTTCGACAGCTGTATGATTGACGGATTCGGCAGAAACAACATTCAGTATTTCTTCCGGAACCAGTATGATTTCATGAACAGTCCGGGGGGAATCTGTAACGGAATCACGTCGCGGGAAGCGGATGACAAGGGGCTTGAGTTTATCATGGTCCCCACCGCGGAATGTGACGACAACTGGAGATGGGCGGAGCAGTGGCTTCCCCATGCCTGCTGGTATTTAAATGCCATGGGCTGGAAACTGAAACGGGTGAAATGATATGGCTTCCAAATATATTGAACGCAAACGAATATTAGTGAAAATGGAGAATATCGAGCGGTATCCTCTTTCCATCGTTCACGCCCCCATGGGATATGGAAAGACTGTGGCGGTGCGGGAGTATTTAGAGACCACTGAGGCGGACTGCGTCTGGGTCTCCCTGGCAGGCTCGGAGGGGGAAGCCGACTATTTGTGGGCGAGACTGTGCGATGCCTTAAACGAGGTGAATGAGGAACTGGCGGCGCGGTTTTCTGCCATCGGATTTCCCTATGACTGCTTTAAAACCGACGCGCTCTTAGACGTTCTCATGGACTATGATTATAAAAACCATCTGATTCTCGTATTCGATGATTTTCACACGATTGAGGAAAACAACGTGTTTGAGCTGATAAAGGCCATCGTCCGGGAGCGGCTTTCCGGCCTTCATATCGTGCTTATCACCAGGGAACTGGCAAAACTGGATGCGGCGGATTTATACCAGAAGCAGCTGTGCTTCACTATCACGGAGAAATCCTTAAAATTCAACCGGGAAGAGGTGTTCCAGTACCTGGATTTCATGGAATGCCGGATGAGCGAGGAAGAACGGGAGCGGGTCTACCAGATTACCGACGGATGGGAATCCATGCTTTATATCACCGCAAAGGGAATTAAGCAGGGACTTCCCGTGGGCAAGAGTGCCACTGCCGATGACATCATTGAACAGAACTTCTACCATGACTTAAGCCCGGCGGAAAAGGAGGTTCTGTGGCGGCTGTCGGTCCTGTCATCCTTTACGAAGCGCATGGCGGCCGCAGTGCTGGATAATTCGGAGCTTTACGACGCCTTCGAAATGCTCATCAGCAAGAGTGTATTTTTCGTCTTTCATGAACCCGGCCACACGTACCGGCTGAGAAATATATTAAGAGACTACATCTACGAGCGCGCCCTGATCGACCGGGTGGATTTTACGGAGGTTTACAGAAAGAGCGGGCAGTGGCTGCTGGCCGACGGCCAGTACTCCAAAGCCTTTGAATGCCTGTACCGGGCGGGAGAGTTGGAGGAGATTCTCTCTATTTTAAACCAGGATACCCAGAACGACAAGGGAATCTGGAGCAGCGGAAATATCCGCCAGGTGTTTGAAAAGGCCGGCAAGGAGCTGTGCTACCGGTATCCGTTCGCCTATTTAAAATACCTGCTGGCCTGTGCCATGGACAGGAAGCGCAACTACATTCCCCGGGTAAAGCTCTGCCTCGACCGGCTGGAGGAATACTGCCGCGGTTCTGAGTGCAGGGATGAGATGCGGGAAATGGTTCTGGGAGAAATCTGCATGGTGCGGAGCCGGATTTCCTTTAACGACATCGCGGTCATGTCGGAATATGCCAGAAAGGGCGCGGAATATTTCGGCGGCGGCTGTTCCTGCATCGTGACCAAGGAGACGGAATTTACCTACGGGCTTCCCTGTATGCTGATGGGATACGTGAAGGAGCCGGGAAGTGTGGCGGAGGTGCGGGACGCCTTTTGCACCCAGGGGATGAGCTTTGCGGAATCCACCGACGGCTGCGGAATTGGCTGCGACTCCCTGGCTGCGTCCGAAGCGGCGCTGGAGACGGGAGCATGGGAGCAGGCGGAGCTTCACGCCTATAAGGCGTATTTTAAGGCGAAGGCGGCGGAGCAGCTGGGCATCATGATTTCTTCCAAGCTGGTACTGGACCGTCTGAATCTGATACAGGGGAGCAGCAGGGACCGGATCCTTTCGAACAGTACGTTAAAGGACGAGGTGATCGCGGCCAACAATCCGGTTTTAAACACCACCTTTGATTTGTGCGGCGCCTATATTAACGGATGCTTAGGAAGGGTGGACAGCATTCCGGAGTGGATCAGGAAAGGGGATATCGAAAAGGGAAATTTCCTCTTTCAGGGAACCGGATTTTTCTATGTGGTCTATGGAAAATGCCTCCTGCTGGGAAAAAAATACATTGAACTGGACTCCCTCTGCGAATCCTTTTCCACCTTCCTAAAGCCGTTCCAGTACCACCTGATCCGGATTTATTTCATGATTTATGAGTCTGTGACGAAGAGCTATTTAGAGAGCCGCCCCAGGGGCGAGGAGATCTTGAAAGAGACGCTTAAGCTGGCGGAGAAAGACCATCTCATCATGCCTTTTGCCGAGAATACGGGCCATGTCAGGCTGATGCTGGAGGCGCTGTTAAAACGGGAAGAGAATCCCTATATCCGGGAGGTGCTGGAGGCCTGCAGGCGGTACAGCAGCCAGCTGAAGCTTTTTCATGCCTGCGAGGTATCGCTGACTGACCGGGAGCTGGAGATTTTAAAGCTGCTGGACGAGGGCTATACCCACGAGGAAATCGCCGGTGAGATCTATATTTCCATCGCCACGGTGCGGTACCACGTCAAAAATATCTACCAGAAAATGGATGTGAACAACAAAATACTGGCGTTAAGAAAAGCGAAAGATCTAAATCTTATTTAATAAAGGAGAAACCCATTATGGAGAGCAATGCGCATATTGTAGAATACTGGAAGACACAGCCGGAGGTCCTGGAGGCGTGTTTAAAGAACAGCCTGCCGCTTACGGAGAACTTCGTAAAGCTGTATAAGGAGGTCAGCCCGACCCACTTATATCTGGTGGGAAGCGGCACTTCCTTAAATGCGGAGGAAACGGCAGTCTCCTTTATGAAAGAGATGCTGGATATCGATGTGATTTCCATGCCGTCGTCCTACGTACATAATATCCGCGGAGAACGGCCGCTGCTGGTGTTTCTGTCTCAGGGCGGTTCCTCGACCAACACCTTAAAGGCGATGGAGGAGATGGCGGCATATCCGTATATTACGGTTACGGGGGAAGAGACGTGTGAGATCGCGGCGCGAAGCCCTCACCACATGATTATCGGATGCGGGGAAGAGCCGGTAGGACCGAAGACCGTGGGCTATACGGCGTCGGTCATGATCCTGTACTTGATGGCCATGGAGGCGGCGAGGGCCGTCGGGATCATCGGGGAAGAGAGATACGCTGCTGTCCGCACCGGACTTTTAGCAGGGATTTCCCATATGCGGTACAATATGGAGGCCATTTCCGGATGGGCGGCCGATCATAAGGAGAAGCTTAAGGAGATTGAAAAGTACATCTTTATCGGCCATGGAACGGGAGCGGCCGCATTAAAGGAAGGCTGCTTAAAGGTTCTGGAAACCATTAAATATCCCGCATTCAGCTATGAGTTTGAGGAGTATTTACACGGCCCGATCCTCGCGGTGGACGATCACACGGGAGCATTTCTCTTTCTCTCAGGAAAGCTGGGAGAGCGGGAGCGTTTCAAGCGGCTGGCAGAGTGTCAGAGCAAGTACTCCGAATACACCTTCCTGATTACCGACGAGGAGGGGGATTCAGACGAAAAGACGTTAAGGATCAGAAAGACGGGAGCCATGTACACGGAAGTCTTCGAAATCGTGGTGATTCCCCAGTACCTTGCCGCTGTGGTCCAGGGATATCTAGGCATCGTGGATGGGTCGCCCCTGTACGACGAGTATACAGCGCTCTGTCCAACAAAATACAGGAATGGTAAATAAGGTGACGATATGGATTACGTATTAGGAATTGACTCTGGGGGAACAAAATTTCTCGTGAAAGCGGTGGGAATGGACGGAAAGGAACTGGCGGAGTACGAAGGGCATCCGGCGGGGCTGTACCGTTTTTCCAGAAATGAGGCGGTTCGCACCATTCAGGACAATTTGGAATGGTGCATCGGTCAGGCCGGGCTGGCGAAAGCGGACTGCCGGGCGATCGTCTGCGGGACCACCGGTATTGACAGCGAAGAGGACCGGCAGGAGGTGGAGGAGATCTACCGGCTGCTTCCGGGATTTTCCTGTCCAGCCCTGTGTGTCAATGATGCCGAGGTGGCCCTCTATGCGGTGACCGGAGGAACGGGCGTCGTAGTGATCTCAGGAACCGGCTCCATCGCATTTGGGCGGAATGGCGGCGGCAGGACGGAGCGCAGCGGCGGATGGCCTCCCTGCATCTTCGGGGACGAGGGCTCCGGCGCATGGCTGAATCTGAAAGCGCTGGAGTACATGAGCCGCGTCCTGGATGGGAGGAAAGAGCGAACGCTGCTCTACGACCTGCTGAATCAGGAGCTTGGAATCAGCGGGCCCAAGGATTTAATCCGCATCTGCCAGAGAATCGAACGGGAGAACACCGGCTTTTTAAAACTGGGACCGGTCGTGATGAAGGCACTGCGGGAAGGCGATGAAAATGCCGGGGAAATCACCCGCACCGAGGCGGAGCTGACCTTTGAACTGGCGGATTCGGTGGTGCAGAAGCTTGAAATCTGGCGGGAACCGGAGTTCACAGTCGGGGCATGGGGGAGCGCTATCGTGAAAAATCCGTATCATTTTGAACTCTTTAAGGAACGTTTTCTGGAGAAATACTCTAATGTGACGGTGACTGTGGCGGTTCGTGACGCGGCATACGGGGCATGCAGGATCGCCCTCGATATTCTGGGCGGTGAAACCGGAATCTACCGGTTTTAGGAGGCGGCTATGAAGAAGAATCCATGGTTTCGTTTTCTGATCCTCCAGTGCTGCGCCGTGACTGTCAGCGTGTCCCAGCTAAAGGTCTCGGCAGTTATGGAGCAGGTGGCCCAGGGCTTTTCCATCTCCATGGGCGCTGCCGCCGGACTGATGTCATTTTTTACGGTCGCCGGCATCGTGCTGGCGATACCCGGAGCGGCTCTGATGGAGCGGATGGGAGCAAAGCGTCTCCTGCTCCTTTTAATGGCCTGCCTGTTTGCCGGAAATGCGGTGGGGGCCGTGGCTGGGGCCTATCCCCTGCTGATGGCCGGAAGGCTGCTGGAAGGTGTGGCTTACGCCATGATCATCATGGTTGGCATCGATCTGATCAACACCTGGTTTCCCCACGGCGGCGCAGGAACCGCCACGGGAATTTTCAATACGTTTGCAGCAGTCGGCAATTTTATCACGCTGAACGGCGCTCTGATGGTAGTTAAGAGATGGAATGTGAGGACGCTGTGGTGGATCGGCGCGGCGCTGGCGGCTGTGGATCTTATACTGGTTTTGGCGTTTATCCCAGCGAGCAACGAGCCAAACGGACACGCTGGCGCGTCCATTTGGCGACT
>OATU01000117.1_pt1 | contig 84475 bp, 83 predicted proteins | sample 1516711 | NCBI WGS metagenome assembly OATU01 (sample SAMEA2579971, study PRJEB22360) | human gut metagenome | biome: human gut; feature: human-associated habitat; material: faeces | place: Denmark | collected 2008/2010 | reverse complement strand
TGTGGGACACTCATTTTTTGCAAACCAGTTATTTGTTACTTAACAGGAATGCTCCTTATCCAATTTCATACGCAGAAAACTGAATGCCACTACCGCACAATACAGCCAGCCTGCTAATAAATTCAGCTTTTGCCTCTTCCACTTCCTCTTCATTAAGGAATTCAAGACCTCTGGCAGTTCCCTTTACAATCATCACAGAACCAACAACAAATTTTGTTCCACTAACACAAAGTACCTTCTTTGCATTAAAAATCACTAAATAATCTGTCGCTCCCATATAGTCTGACGCACAATTCACCGCCAATCTGTCCAGAAGATCATACGCCTCCTCTTCCTCAGCAACACGGTATTCTCCATTCGTACCAATAATTAAGGCACCTTTATCCTTACGTCTCACTCTATCCGGAATAAAATTTGCGCCATCCTCAACCGGATTTAACTGGATGCTAATTTCAATCTCTTTCATCTGTACCTCCATAAAATTTTCCTGTAGCCATATCATTATTGACCCATGCCTGATAATAGCTTTGCATAGTTAAAGGGGCATTATAGAGCGTCGCTAATATATACTGCTTTATATTACGAACCTTCGATGAACACTTTTTCAGACAGTCCATTACATACTCTACATGCCCCGAATGAATTTTCATAAACTGAGCCTTTACCACAGCAACCGGCTTGTCATCCCCGGCAATGCGAATTGTTTTCCTTTTAGAGCAGACTACATCTAACACAAGATTAAATATTGCCTCCAGTACCTCATGATCATAGGGGTATCGTTCCTGCAAAATATCCATATCCAACCGCTCATAAAAGTACTGAGCATAGGAATCTCTCTCTTCCTTATCCGCATCCTTATCCACCACGGATAGGATAGGATTCGTATTACTATACTCTGTATTATTACTCTCAGTCTTATTTGGTTGTCCTTTTGACACTTCTAGCGTTGTCCTTTGGAAAAGCCCAGAATTGTCCTTTTGACAACTCTTGTCTTGTCCTTTTAACAATACCCCGCTAAAGTTCTTCACATAAATAAGTGCAGGTTTTCCCTGCCCCTGAATAACCTTTTCAATTAGTCCAAATCGTTCTAACTCTTTTAGTAGCTTCACTGCTTTTTTGACACCACAGCACATATCCCTTTGAATGCTCTTAATTGTGTAAATGATATACACTCTCCCATATTCATCCAGCCACCCACTACTGGATGATAAGGATACTCTGTCTAACAGCAGACCATATAGAAGTTTGGCATCTGTAGATAAATCCACAAACTCTTCGCCTACTATAAGCACCTTCGGAATGCGATAAAATGCATACTGCTCCGACTGCTCCTTATAAAAATAATCAAATATCATTTCTATGCATTTGAAGATGCCGCTTTCTTCGCAGCATTGTGCTCACTCATAATCTTAGCCATGCAAGGAAAGCAGAAAGCTCTTCCATAGCCATAAGGGCACTCCGTCTTGCAGTTCTGTGGATGTGGTAACGGCTCCTTCTTACCGATTACCGATGAATAATTACTGGTCATTGTTTTAGCTACGTTATATTCTCTTGACATGAATAAGTCCTCCTGTTTTCCATTCATTGCTCATTAAAAAAGCGCCCCGCACCGGAATCTATATCCGGTGCTGACGCTTTCCGCACTTATAATTAGAGCTCTTCCCCCTTAGCCTTTGTTGCTTTTTCTACAGCCTCTTTCTTAGGCTGTTTTGCAACCTCATCCTTCTTTGCTTTCAGGTCGCCTAAGACGGAAGCCTTTTCTTCTTTCTCAGAAGCAATATCAGCTTCCTTGTCTCTTTGGCGTGCTTCAAACTTCTCAGCAAGTTCAAAGATATGCTCCTTGCTGTCGTAGTGATATACGCTGTCAGTAAGCTTCTCGTCCGGTGCAACCTGAGTAGCGTTTACTTCCTCAACCATAGCCTTTAAATCACTGTAGTTGACCTCGCCATCATCTCTTACCAATAAAACCTCGTGGAGAGAAGAAGGTAAGATAAAGAAGTCACCGCCAAGCCTTTCAGCAGCTTCATCCATGAAGTTCTGATATGCAATCACTCCGGCTCCAGCAATCTTATCCGGTACTGTTGCGACATACATTTTTTCGTCCTGTGGCATTTCGTCCAGTCCAAACATATCCGCCGCGTCAGGTCCCATCATCTCAATCATGACTTCGCTCATACCCTTAATTACAACCGGTCTAAGCTCCGGTGCATTCTCAAGTGCATCTGCATGAAGCTGTTCCGGTGTAACTCCCATCTTATCCAAGATATCATTTGTGACCAGCATCGTAGCTCTGCCATCGCCATCACTCTCTACCACAAATCTATAAACTACTGCCATATCCTCCATCTCCTGATGAGGAACCTTGGCTAGCAAATCTGTATTTCTGTCAAGAGCAACTACCTCCATGGAAAGCTTTTCTTTCATCTGCTCGTAATCAGTGAGCTGTGCAACATCGAAGGTTGGCATATTCGCAAGATGTGCTTCAATCTTGTGAGTAACCTGATCTACGATTTCATCAAAAGGAACACCGCTCTCATAAGCCTCAGCGAACACCTCAAGGTTCATATTCATACCAACATTGCTTCCTTCCGGAGTAATGGTCATCGCTTCATAGCTTTCATTCATCTTCTCAACAGTTGTGATTTTGATGTCTACCTCGTTGCCTCTCTCGTAAAGTGCTTCCTTCACGGCATCCACAAATTCATTTTTGAATTCTTCGTTATTCATTCGTCTACCTCGTTCTTTCTTAATCTGTATTAGAAGCAGGAATCGTCATCCCCGCTTCCGGTTCCCGGGTAAAACAAAAGCGCCAGACTCACAACATAACGCTGCAAGCTGACGCTTTGAATTCCCATATTTTCTTTTGCAAAAGATAAAGACAACCGATGGGGCTTTTTGTGTTCCCCGTTCGATTGTCCATTGTAAATATAACACAGGTAAAATCATTTGAAAATGGACACTTGGTGGACATTTGGTAGACATTTGGTGGACATTTTCCTATTTTTTCACTTTCTTTCGCCTATTCTTTTTATTTATTAGTTGAAGTTGAGCTTTTAGTTTTTTGTTTTCCTCATTCAAAGCAATATTCTTCTCAATTAATTCCTTCTTTTCCTGCTCCTTTTCTCTTTCTGCCTTCAGCATATTTTGCTTCACTTCTTCTGCTTTTGCTTTCTCTTTTTTTCGTTCTTTCATATTTCTAATATAATAACGATATCCAAATACAAAATAGACACCCGCAAAAATCATAATGCATATAAATACATTCAATTTAATTAACACAGTTGAAACAAATAATACTGCCAAACATATTACTAGCAATCTATTTGTATATTTACCATGTTCTTTCATATTTGAGTTATATATATATGCAAAAACAAAGGAAAGCAATTGCCATACAACCTGGCTTACAATTATATACATAAATGTTTCTAAGTCTGTTCCTTTTGCATAGAAAAAAGCATCAATACATTGACAACTAATCAATATACATCCACTTTTTATCATTTCTTTAAATATTTCAAGACTATCACCCTTAAAATATAAAAAAGTCGACGTAATAAAACAGAAACAAAAAACTCTATACCTATCATCAATAAAAACTTCGTTTTTTAAATCTAAATGAGACACATAATATACGCTTACCGTGTATACAATATACGATACAACTTCAATAAAATGACTCCATTTACTTCTTTTCATCTTTTGTATTTCATCCATTCAGACCTCAATCCCTTCTATATATTGAATACAATCACACATTGTGATTAACAAAGAACTATCTAACAACAATGATATTATTTCTTTACATCGGCAACTTCTGCATTTTCATTTATACCATTGTAGCCAAATCTAGCATATCTAAAGAATCACAGATCACTTCTTATCAATCATTCAGCTTCTCTATCAAAATCTCAAGACCGACCTTAATCTCCGCAGTCAGCAATACAAATACCACACCAGCAATAATAATGCCGGTAAGTATTCCTACATGAATCCATATCTGATTGACCAATGAATAAATTAAGCATGCCAGTAAAAACAGCCCACCTATTCCGGCTACTAAACTCTCTACCCTCATAAACAAATCCAACAGCAGATTTATAAACATCAACACCAACCTTATCGGAAATAATAACACCTTTTTCAATACTCTCATTTTCATTCACTCCCTCATCTTACAACGGCATATTGTGGAAAATCATGGTTCACTTCTGCCTGATAGTAACTTCCCATTGTTGTGGATGCATTAAACAACGCAGCCAGCAAATATTTCTTAATGTTTTTCACTTTCGTAGTATTCTTTCTCATGCAATCCAAAACATACTCTATATGCGCTGAATTCAACTTAAGCATCTTGGATTTCACAAGCTCTGTTGGATAGCGATTGCAGGAAATAACCACTTCGTCTGCCTTAGCCAAAACCATCTCCAACATAAGGTCTACAATCCCTAATAATGTCTCCTTGTCGTATGGATTACGAGCAAGCAATAATTCAAACTCTATATTTTCCTTGATAATTTGCTCATACTCTCTCATCACATCATATCCTGCATCTGCAGATACGATAGGATTAGATTCTGTATCACTTATATTATTATATATCATTTTATTATTATTTGCTCCCCAAAATGAAACTTCTGGAATGTTACTTTTGGGTATCCTACAATCCCCTTTTTCAACATTCTTGAATGTCGAAAAGTAAACTTCTGAACCAGTAGCATTTTGCTCAGAATCACCGGAAATAACATTCTGCTCTTCTATTATGAAGTTCTTCACATACAGAATATTGGATTTTCCCTGCCCTTGCCGTTTCTTTTCTATAAGACCTATCCCGGTATCATCCACCAATTCCTGCAAGGAACGTACTGCTTTATTCTTACCACAGTTTAATAATTCAGCGATATCTTCTATAGCAAAATATATGTAAGCACGCCCTTCTTCATCGAACCAACCGTTTTTAATAGATAAAGACATTCTGTCCAACAATAGACCATATAAAATCTTCGCTTCACTGGATAAGCCTTTAAACATCGGCTCCGTAAACAACAGCTTTGGTATCCTATAAAAAGTAAATGTATCCGCTTCTTTTCCATAAAAATAATCAAATCGTATTTTTTGCTCCATGTTGGTCCTCCTTTCTCTGGAGTGCAATTTCTGCACTTCACACGGAAGCAGATACAAAATTCTTCACATACAAATGTGTAGGTCTGCCGTTCCCTCGTAGCCTCTTTTCAACAAGACCGATATTCTCCAATTCAGTGAGACAGTCAATCGCCTTATGCTTGGATACCTTCATATCCTTTTGTATCTCTTGAATCGGATAAACGATATAAACTCTGTTTTCTTCATCAATCCACTGATTTTTGCATGATGCACCCATTCTGTCTATCAGCATCCCATACAGAAGCTTTGACTGTAGCGACAGGGCGTCAAAAGACTCCTCTGTCATTAATGCCTTGGGAATACGAATGAAACTAAATTGACCTGCATCGGTTTTTCTATAATAATTAAATGCCATTCTGTGCCTCCTGCTCCAACTTCCATTTTTCCAATAGTTCCGTAATAATACGCTCACATTTTGATGCCGGATAATATGCCGGGAAATACTTCGACAGTTTCTTTTCTGAAAATCTTACCTTCTTAATGGCACTCTTTTTCGGAAGAGCATCGTTTAAAATTGCTATCACAGTATACTGCGTCATATTTTTCAAATTGCGTTGTTCCTTAAGTGCCACTATCTGCTCCGGCTTTAGATTTCTGTTATCCTTTATATATTCGTACAGCCACTTCTGAACATCCTTATCAAAATAGGAAATATCAACTCCGTTTACCAATGACAGCCTTTTTGTATCAACCATATCCAACAGCTCCGGTATCAGTTCTGTCAGTCGGATATATCTTTGAACGCTTCGCCCGGTTAATCCGCTTCCTTCTCCTACGATAGTCGCTGTCTTTCTTTCCACCACGCTCAACTTGGCGACATCATGTCGACAAGAGCCTTGATGTCGCATGGCATCCATCTTCATCTTAAGAGAAAATCCTCTTTCACTTGGCAGAATTTCTTCTCTTTGCAGATTAGCATTAACCATAGCAATGATTGCTTCGTCATCCGTAAGCTCCTTTACAATGGCAGGTATCTTCTTAAGCCCAACAATTGTAGCCGCACGCAGTCGTCTGTGCCCGGATATCATTTCATAGCCACCCTCATCATCAGGACGCACTAGCACCGGCGAAAGGATTCCCTGCTGGCGGATGCTTTCCACCAGCTCCTCCATCTTTTCATCATCGACTACTCGAAACGGATGATTTTCAAAAGCAGAAATCAATCCCAATTCAATTTCAATCGTTCCATTCGTTTCCGGAACACACAACAATTCATCTATACTTGTAAGCTTTATTTTTTCTCCAACTCTACTAGCCATTGAGAACCTCCTTTGTTAACTCGCCATATGCATAAGCGGCTTTGCCCTTCGGGTCATATTTATAGATACTACTTCCTTCTGCACTAATCTCTGCAGCTCGTACCGACATCGGTATTTCTGTTTTGAATACCTTGATAGAAGAGGAATACGCCTCATACACCATGGAGCAGATATCCTTGGCATAATTCGTTCTGTTATCCACCATTGTAAGCAGAATACCCTCTATTTTGAGTTTTGGATTCAACTGACGCTTTACCCTGCTGATTGTCTTAATCAACTGCTGTAATCCCTTTACCGGAAGATAAGCAGCCTGCACCGGTATCAACACTGCATCTGCGCATGCAAGTGCATTTATGGTCATCATGCCGAGCGACGGCATACAATCTATAATAATGAAATCATATGCATCCCTCACACGGTCTACCAACTGTTTAAGAATTAACTCCCTGCTCATTACATTTACCAGTGATACCTCAATAGCTGAAAGTTCAATATTAGAAGGAAGTATATCAACACCCTCCTCATGATGTATCAGAACATCCTCCAAGCAGAATTCTTCATCATTTACAATATTCATCATCAATGTTGCCAGCGTATTCTCCATCTCATCCGGCTCCGGATATCCCAAACTGATAGAGAGTGAACCTTGTGGGTCTGTATCAATTAAAAGCACCTTCTTACCTGCTGATGCCAGCCCAATACCTAAATTCACGCACGATGTTGTCTTAGCTGTTCCTCCCTTTTGATTCGATACGGTTATAACCTTGCACATAATTTGCCTCCTATTCTCGGCACCTTTCTTGTTTTTCTGAGATACCGGTCAAATAAATCTCTTCTGATTCTTACCATCTTGCCAATCTTGTAATAAGCTCCTGCTTCCTTAGCCATCCTAAGAAACGGTCGCTCGCTAAATCCGTAATAGTTCACACCCTGCTTAATCGTTATAAAATCATGTTGTAAAAACTCCATATCCACATCATCCAGCTTGTGCGAATACTTCCATGCATTTCCTGCCATATAAATCCTTTCTGCCAGCTATTTCGTAGGCGGCTCATGAAACTGCTCCAAATACTCATCAAAAATATCTCTGTCCAACAACACATATCCATCAATCCGATAGATAGCACCTGCCTTACCGGCAAGCTCCAAAAGCTTCTTATGTGTCATGCTGTAAACAACCTCAGCATCCTTATATCTGAGAAACTTCCTTCTCAGCTCTCGTGCGGATTCTTTTACTGCGGTTCTTCGCTCAATGTCGTAATACTGTTCATCCATTTTGGGTTCCTCCTTGGGTTTGATATGTAACAAATATTCTGCAACGCAAAAAAGGGCCACTCTCCTGAAATTATCTTTCAAGAAAGTGACCCTTTTAGGTCTCATTTACATTGCCGGATTTTTCCGAACAACTTATCATCAGTTATTATTCTTTGTGAATGAAGAAGTAATTGTTGTCAATTTGTTGTCAAATCAGTTCTATCAAGCCCGCAAACCCTTGAAAACACTGGATTTATTTATCCAAACTTTTCATCGTCGGGAACAATAATACATCCCTGATAGCCTGGGAGTCAGTTAACAGCATAACCAGTCTGTCGATACCGTAACCGATACCGCCTGTAGGTGGCATACCAATCTCCAGTGCATTCAGGAAATCTTCATCAGTATGCTCTGCTTCGTCATCACCTGCTGCCGCATTGGCATCCTGCTGTGCGAAACGTTCTCTCTGGTCGATAGGATCATTCAGCTCAGAGTAAGCATTACACATTTCCCATGTATTGATAAATAACTCGAAACGCTCTACCTTGGATGGGTCGCTTGGCTTTTTCTTGGTTAATGGTGAAATAGCCAGAGGATGATCCATGATAAATGTAGGCTGTACCAGATTCTCTTCGCAGAATTCTTCAAAGAATAAGTTTACGATATCACCCTTTGTATGACGCTCTTCATATTCTACATGATGTTCCTTTGCAATTGCCTTCGCTTCTTCATCAGTAGCAACTGCATCAAAATCAACACCTGCATATTTCTTAATGGCATCAATCATAGTCAGACGCTCGAATGGCTTGCCAAGGTCGATTTCTACACCATTGTAGGAAATCTTGGCAGAACCACATACCGTCTCTGCCAGATAACGGAACATGCTCTCTGTCAGTTCCATCATGCCTTCATAATCTGTATATGCCTGATATAACTCCATCAGAGTAAATTCAGGGTTATGACGTGTATCAACACCTTCATTACGGTATACACGGCCAATCTCGTATACTCTCTCCAAACCACCTACAATCAGTCTCTTCAGATATAATTCCAGAGAGATACGAAGCTTCACATCTTCATTCAAAGCATTATAGTGTGTTTCAAAAGGTCTTGCCGCTGCACCACCGGCATTAGATACCAGCGTAGGTGTTTCAACTTCCATGAAGTCTCTGCCTGCAAGGAAGTTACGAATCTCCTTTAAAATCTTGGAGCGCTTGATAAATACTTCCTTACTCTCATCATTCATGATGAGATCTACATATCTTTGACGATAACGGGTATCTGTATCTGTCAGTCCATGGAACTTCTCCGGAAGAATCTGTAAGCTCTTGGATAACAGTGTCATTTCTACAGCATGAATGGAGATCTCACCTGTCTTTGTACGGAATACATATCCCTTCACACCGAAGATATCACCGATATCAGACTTCTTGAAATCTGCATATGCTTCTTCACCGATAGCATCTTTTGCTACATAGACCTGAATAGTTCCTTTCAGATCCTTGATATTACAGAAAGAAGCTTTACCCATAACGCGCTTGAACATCATACGACCTGCTATAGATACATTAATAGGGCTTGCATCCATGATAGCACGTCTTTCATTGTAGTCCTCGTTCAATACTTCTTTTGCCTGCTGCTCATCTAACCCTTTCACGCTTGGCTGCTTTCTTCCTGCAAGAAGTTCTGTTTCATGAGCTGTATATAATTCTTTTGCATCACTTGTATGATGTGTCTGATCATATTTTGTAATCTGGAACGGGTCTTTGCCTGCTGCCTGTAATGCTGCAAGTTTCTCTCTTCTTACCTTGAGAAGCTGGTTAACATCCTGTTCCTGGTTCTTCTGTGTTTGATTCTGTTCCTGTGACACTTTTCCCAATACTCCTTTCATCTATGCTGAGAGCGTGTATCTGTATTTCACACTTTCCGCAGTATAAGCGAAACTCTGTGTGTAGCTTCTTCTATGCTTCTGGCTTGTAAATATCCAAGATAGTGTATTCGATCACACCTGCTGGTGCTTCAACAGATACAATATCACCCTTCTTAGCGCCAATGAGAGCTTTACCAAGCGGAGACTCATTAGAAATCTTGCCCTTTAAGCTGTTAGCCTCTGTAGCACCAACGATCTTGAATTCCATCTCATCGCCGAATTCATTGTCTTTTACTTTAACAGCAAGACCAAAGCTTACCTTCTCCAGGTTCTCGCTGTCATCTTCCATATCTACAACTTCTACGTTCTTTAAGATCTTCTCCAGCTCTTCGATTCTTGCTTCGATATCACGCTGCTCGTCTTTGGCTGCATCATATTCTGCGTTCTCTGATAAGTCGCCCTGCTCTCTTGCTTCCTTAATCTTCTGTGCTACTTCTTTTCTTCTGATGACCTTGAGTTCATGCAGCTCATCTTCATATTTCTTTAAACCTTCACGTGTTAATAAGTTTTTCTTTGCTTCCATGGTTCTATACCCTTTCTTCTATATATAATCTCTATTGTGTTCATATTCATAAGACACCTAAGTATAGCCTTTTTTACTGTCGGTGTCAAGATTTCAGCGAGCCTGAAAGATTCTGTTTATGCCCTCTTCCAACTGTTCAAAAGTCTCCATTTCATTTACCATATCACGCAATCTGGCTGAATTGGGATATCCTTTGGTATACCATGCTACGTGCTTTCGCATTTCCCGGATTCCAATATACTCACCCTTATACTTCAACTGTAGTCTGGCATGCTCCAATATAGTGTCTCTCACTTCCTCCATGCCGGGTCTAGGTGGTATCACTCCTGTATCCAGATACTGTGTAATCTCTCTGAATATCCATGGATTGCCCTGACATGCTCTGCCTACCATAATGCCATCACAGCCAGTCTCATCCATCATTTTCTTGGCAGAAAGTGCATCCACTATGTCTCCGTTTCCTATTACAGGTATGGACACCGCTTCCTTTACCTGCCTTATGATGTCCCAGTCGGCTTTTCCTGAATAATACTGCTCTCTGGTTCTTCCATGTACTGCTATCGCCGCAGCTCCGTTTGCTTCTGCGATCTTAGCCATTTCCACTGCATTTACATGGGCATCATCAAATCCTTTGCGGATTTTGACGGTTACAGGTTTGTGGATTGCCTGCACCAGCGCATGTATGATCTGTCCAGCCAGTTGTGGGTCTTTCATCAGGGCGCTGCCTTCATGGTTATTTACGACTTTGGGCACCGGACATCCCATGTTGACATCCAGAATGGCAAAAGGTCTTTCTTCTATTCTGGCTGCTGTCTCTGCCATAATATCCGGCTCTGAACCAAATAATTGCAAGGACACAGGCTTTTCCTCCGGATGAATCTCCAGAAGCGCTTCCGTGTTCTTGTTATTATAGTGCACAGCCTTGGCACTGACCATTTCCATACACAAAAGCCCGGCTCCCTGTTCCTTGCATAACAGTCTGAAAGGCAGATCCGTTACTCCTGCCATAGGTGCTAATATGACATTATTCTCCAGGGTAACGTCACCTATTGTAAGTTTCATGCTTAGTTATTCCTTTTATTTTTCTCATATATAATGCGAAGACCTTCCAGTGTCAGGGAATTGTTGTACTCCTGAATCAAATCTGTCTCCTCTGCGATAATGCGTCCCAGTCCACCTGTTGCCACTACTTTAAGGTTATCATAACCGGACTCCTGTTTAACTCTGCGGATGATGTATTCTGTCTGTCCGATCTGTCCAAACACCAGTCCTGCCTGCATACTGGTTATTGTCTCTCTTGCCAGTATGGTATCCGGCTTCTTAATCTCGATTTCAGGTAATTTCGCCGTATCTTCCCAAAGTGCCTTGGCACAGATACGAATGCCTGGAGCTGTAATACCAACTGAGAAACAGCCATCCTCTGTTACCAGATCATACGTAGTCGCTGTACCAAAATCCAGCACAAGAACCGGTCCACCATAAAGCTCATAGGCTGCAACAACATCCACGATTCTGTCTGGTCCGATTTCCTTTGGATTCTCAGAAGTAATGCGGATGCCTGTCTTAACTCCCGCACCAATAATGAGAACATTCTGGTTTACATAACGTCTGATTCCTCCAATGAGAGAATGCATGATATTGGGAACCACGCTTGCCACTGCAATTCCTTCAATCTGATCAATTGCCAGATGATTCTTGCTCAACAGTTCCGTGATCAATACTCCATATTCATCTGAAGTACGCGGAGTCTTACTCATCAGTCTGAATGTTGTCACCAGTTCCTTATCACGATACACACCAAAGGTTATGTTCGTATTACCTACATCGACTACTAATAACATATTTTTATCCTTTCTGTCAGTTATCATCCTCTTCTGCATCCAGAGCATCGCCTACACTTTCATGAAGGACAAATACACGGTAATACAGACTCAGGGATTCCAGAAGCTCCTGTCTCTGCACCTTGATTTCCTTCACTAACAGACCACTACTGATCTCGTCATAAAGAATGTCATCTTCATATGCTTCGGTGTCAAAGCTTACACTTCCATCTTCTTCAAATACAATTGTGAATACACCGCCTACCTCTTCTGTAAAAAGTACACAGATAATATGCAGTTCATCCTGTATTGATTGAGGGATTCCCTTAAACTGCTCATTAAAATAATATTTCTGTTCATATGCGTTTGCACCACAAAGCACAACTCGCTTATCCTGATTTTCCATTGTTTACCAGCCTTTTCCTAATTATACATATCCATATATGCCTCTGACTGATACTTCACCGGCATACACGGCAACAATCTCTCCATCCTCTTTCTCAACCAGAAGTTCGCCCTTCTCATTGATACTGCGGGCGATTCCTTCGTACTCACCCTTAGGATCAAGTACTCGCACTTTCTTTTCTCTGTTCAACAGATATTTATTATACGTATCTACCAGCCCTGACAAGTCATATGTCTTCTGGAATATCTCATATTCCTGTTCAAAATAATGCATGACTCTTGCTATGAATCTGGAGCGGTTCACTTTATGTCCAAGCTCCATGTAAAGTGAAGTTGCTCTGTCAGCCAGCTCTCCCTCAAAAGACGGCTGGTTCACATTGATGCCCACACCCACTACAACATAATGTATTGCATCCAGCTCGGCACTCATCTCTGTCAGAATGCCACATACCTTTTTCCCGTTCATTACAACATCATTGGGCCACTTAATACCACAGCCGTCAGGGTCAATCTCTTCCAGTGCCTCCACAACTGCCAGTGCCATGACCAGCGTCAATGCAGATGCCTTATCCGGGTTGCAGTCTGGTCGAAGCAGCAAAGACATATAGATGGCTTCTCCTGAAGGAGATATCCAGGCTCTGCCTCTTCTGCCTCTTCCTGTTGTCTGCATGTCAGCTACTACCAGAGTTCCCTCCGGCTTTCCTTCTTCTGCCAATACCTTTACATCCAGATTGGTAGAACCTGTCTCTTTATGGTAAACGAGATTTCTTGCTACCCATTTTGTATCTATATTGGCGCTGATCTCAATTGCAGACATCATATCATCACTTTCCATCAGACGATATCCTTTATTATTGACTGCTTCGATCTGATATCCATCCTTTTCCAGCTGTTTGATTGCCTTCCACACAGCAGTTCTGGATACGCCAAAATACTCACATAATTCCTGTCCACTGACATAATCATCCTTCTCTTTCAAAAGACGGACAATCTCTTCCTTGTTCATATATCTTATGCCCCCAGAGTAGCTGCCATGACAGCTTTAATGGTATGCATACGGTTCTCTGCCTCATCAAAGACAAGAGACTGTGCAGATTCAAATACTTCATCTGTTACTTCCAGATCTGTAAATCCATACTTTTCTCCCTGTTCCTTACCGATCCTGGTCTTCAGATCATGGAAAGCAGGCAGACAATGCAGGAAGATTGCCTTTTCTCCGGCATTGCGCATTACATCGCTTGTAACCTTATAAGGGGAAAGGACTTTGATACGTTCTGCCCATACTTCCTCAGGCTCACACATAGATACCCATACATCTGTGTAAATAACATCCACATTCTTAGTACCTGCATCCACATCCTCTGTAAGTGTAATGGTAGCACCTGATTCCTTGGCATATTCCTGGCACTGTGCTACAAGCTCTGCAGCCGGGAAATATTCTTTCGCTGTACATGCAGTAAAATGCATGCCTAACTTGGAGCATGCAATCATCAGGGAATTACCCATATTGTAGCGGGCGTCTCCCATATAAGTCAGTTTAATTCCCTTGAGTGTACCAAAATGCTCTCTGATCGTAAGCATATCTGCTAACATCTGTGTAGGGTGATATTCATTGGTCAGACCATTCCATACAGGTACACCTGCATATTTTGCCAGTTCCTCTACGATAGTCTGTTCAAAACCTCTATATTCAATACCTTCATACATTCTTCCCAATACTCTTGCTGTATCGGCAATACTTTCTTTCTTACCAATCTGAGATCCTGTAGGGTCAAGATAAGTTGTTCCCATTCCCAGATCATGTGCTGCCACTTCAAAGGAGCATCTGGTTCTTGTACTTGTCTTTTCAAAAATAAGTGCTACGTTCTTACCACGAAGTGTATCATGAGGGATTCCCTTCTTCTTCTTCTCCTTGTAGGAAGCAGCCAAATCCAAAAGATATACAATCTCTTCCGGTGTATAATCTTTAAGTGTTAAAAAATGACGTCCTTTTAAATCCATAACTTCTCCTCCTTCAAATGTTGGTAACTATTCAGAATAGCTCCATTGTACTACGTTTTATGTATCTGGGCAAGAAAAACAAAGAGTCCGCACAGGACTCCCATAACAAAAAGTGCAGATGTAAATATCTGCACTTTAAATCTGAATTACCAGAATACATGATTTCCAATAATAATGCCATCTTTGTTCCCTGCTCTTCTGAAATGCAGTGCATCTCCGATATTGCAGTTGCCGTTGATTGCTTCCTGTGCTGCCTGAAGACAGCTGGCTTTAATATTACCACTCAATGCCAGATTGCTCATCTTCGTTGAGTTAGCCGGCGAGAACTGACCTGATGCATAGATTACATCTGTAATCGTATTAGGATATGCCCCACATCTGACACGGTTCATAACAACAGATGCCACTGCAAGCTGTCCCTCATAGCTCTCTCCACCTGCTTCACACTGTACAAGAGCTGCAAGGATATTCAACTCAGATGCGGATGTCAGAACTGCTTCCTTCTGCTGCTTACGTGTTGCTTCTCTCTCTGCTGCTGCCTGCGCTCTGGCTGCTTCCTTCTCCGCTGCCTCTCTTGCCTGGATTGCTTCTACAGACTCTGCTGTATCCAGATCAAACTCTACCTTCACATATTCAGCAGCCACATAACCGGTCTCACCTTCATAATTGATGCTTACCCAGTCACCGTCTTCCTCTATTGCTTCTACAGCTTCTCCCATAGCCAGTAATCCAAGCACTCCTGAATCCAAGCTTGCTTCTTTTCTGACACGAAGTGTCTCTGTCTCTGAATAGGCTGTCAGAATACCGACTTCTTTTGCTTCCTTCTGTGCTTCTTCTCCAAAATACAGGTAATCATCGCTGACCCATCCTGTCACATCGCCGGACTGAATCTTGGTCCAGCTGTCCTGGCGCTGCAGAATGTCGCCACCGCAATCCTTGTATAATACTCCGACTTTCTCAGAATCCTGGTTCGGCTCTTTACGTATATTAACATACTGATTAACTTTTGCCATAACAAGTGTAGATTCCGTGTCCTTCTCATCCATTGCATGGATTGGAGCAATATCTGAGGTCTGCTTTCTGACCAATGTGGTAAGCTCTGCATCATTCATTGCCACATTCACATCTACCAGAACGGCAGCTCCTGCATTCAACTGCTCTATTGAAGTATCCTGTTGCTTCTTAGTAGATGTTGTCACTACCAAATCCCGTGTCTCAGCAGCATCTGTAGTAATAGGCATCATTGTCATTACCATTGCCAGACACAGTACATATAGCATGGAACTCCATTTTCTAAGATTTGTTTCCATAGTTTTCTCCAATTTTTCAAAGTCTTTTCGTTCTTAATACAATCTTATAACAAATGTTACGTTTTTGTTAACATCATTACGATTTTATATAATAGCAAAGAGTCCGCCACTTGTCAAGTGAACGGACTCTTTGTCTGTCTTTTCTATGCACTTTTTACAAAAAATTACATGGATTTTGATTTGTTGACGCAGGCTTCCATGGCATCCATAACAGCTGCACGAAATCCTTTCTCTTCCAGAACTTTCACCGCTTCGATAGTAGTTCCCGCAGGAGAGCATACCATATCTTTGAGTTCTGCCGGGTGCTTGCCGGTCTCAAGAACCATCTTTGCACTTCCCATTACGGACTGTGCTGCGAATTCATATGCCTGGCTTCTTGGCATTCCCGCCTGTACTGCCGCATCTGCCATAGCTTCTATGAACATGAATACATACGCCGGTGAACTGCCACTGACACCAATTACCGCATCCATCAGCCTCTCCGGTATCAGGCTTGCCTTACCGAAGCTCTCCATCAGTTCCAAGGCAAGCTTCTCATCGTCCTTTGTAACTGTATCATTGATGCATACTCCGGTACAGGCTTCCCCAACAAGCGCAGGTACATTCGGCATACATCTTACCAGACGGATTGACTTGCCGAATTCCTGCTCAATCCAGTCAAGACTTTTACCTGCCGCAATAGAAATGACAAGTGTGTCATTTGTTACAAACTCCTTAATTTCTTTAATTACTTCCGGGAAGAAGACAGGCTTTACTGCCAATACAACAGCATCTGCCTCTTTGGCAATCGCCGCATTATCCGTGCATGTTTTAATACCGTATTTCTCATGTATACGTTCAGCAGTCGCTTCCGTTTTAGAAGAACCGATCAGCTCATCTTTTGTATACAATCCTTTTGCAAGAATTCCACCGATCATGGCATTCGCCATATTTCCCAAACCTATAAAACCAATCTTCATTTTAATAACCATGCCTTTCTCGCCTTTGTCTGGCTGCCTCATACATCAATATAGAGGTTGCCATTGCCGCATTAAGTGATTCCACCTGTCCTAACATGGGAATCTTAATATATCTCGTTGCCGCATCTGCTGTCTCTCTCTTCAATCCGTTTCCTTCATTACCAATAAGAAATGCTGTTCCAACACGATAGTCTGCCTCATCATAACATACACTGTCCTCAAGATGTGCTGCATAGACCTGGATTCCTTTATTTTTCAACGTGTAGATTGTGTTCTTCAGATCCGTTGTCTGATAAAAAGGCATTCTGTAGATTGATCCCATCGTGGCTCTGATTACCTTGGGGTTAAAGATATCTACCGTGTCTTTTGTCATAATGACACCATCTACTCCCGCGCCCTCTGCCGCTCTCAGAATCGTACCAAGATTGCCCGGGTCCTGCAGATCCTCCAATATAACCAGAAGTGGTGCCTTTTGCGTCAGCAGCTGTTCCAGTTCATAGTGAGGTGTCTTTAATACACTCAGGATTCCCTGTGGCGTTCTGGTATCTGCAACTCTTTTAAATACATCATCAGATACTATCTCATAGCCTGTCGTCTTGAGGCAATCCTTAAAGCTGCACTTTGCCCAGAAGCTCTCTGATACATAGACTTCCTTAATCCACGCCTGTGGCGCTTCCAGAAACATCTTAGATCCCTCTACAATAAAAGACTGCTGTGTGCGCCGCTCCTTGGATTTCTGGCATAATGCCATTAAATTCTTCATTTTCTGATTTGAAGCGCTTGTTATCATTCTAATCTCCCTGTGTTTATTTCTTATACTTATTTCCTATGCTTTTTCCTTGTGTCCAAAAGTCTGGCTGCCACATCATTGTGTGCCATGACCATGAGGTGTTCTTTATCCTGAATCACATAATCCGCTGAAGGCATGATATTCATTTCCTCATCCCCACTCCTGCGGATGCCAAGAATGGACACCTTGTATTTTGCAGCAATGTTAGACTCTCTGATGCTCTTACCTACCCATTCCTGCAAAGGACTGATCTCATAGATTCCATAAGGGCCAGGGAGATCAATATAGTCAAATATATTATCCAGGCTGTAACGCTCTGCCCATTTCTCCGCAATGTCCTTATCCGGATAGATTACCTCATCTGCCCCGTTGCGCAGCAGGAACTTCGCCTGAATATCCCTGGTCACTTTACTGATGACCCGCTTAGCCCCCAGTTCCTTTACCAGACTGGTAATCTCCAGACTGCTCTGGAAATTCGTACCTATGCAGACAAATACAGCATCAAAATTCCTCACACCTATTGTCTTTAATACTTCTTCCCTGGTGCAGTCACCAATCTTGGAGCTGGTAGCATATGGCACCATATCCTCAATAGCTTCTTCATTCTCATCTATAATCATGACGTCATGTCCATTTTCCAGAAAGTTCTTCGCCAGATGATGTCCAAAACATCCCATCCCAATAATCAATATTGATTTCATTGCGTTCTCCTATCCTACTATAATCTTTTCCTGCGGAAGCCTGATGGTATCTGATGTGTTTTTCTGGGCAAATACCAGTGCAAAAGACAAACTTCCCAATCGCCCACAATACATTAATACAATCAGAATCAACCGTGACACGGTGTTCAAATCTCTGGTTATACCCGTACTCATTCCCACTGTGTTGATTGCTGAGAATACTTCCAACAGCACATCTGCCATATCAAAAGGCTGCATCGCCATAATGATGACCGCTGCCAGCGCAGCCAGCATAAAATTCGTCACTACAACTGCATTTGCCTTCTTTACCACATCATCTGTCAGCCGTCTTCCAAACAGATTGATATCTTCGTGATTTCGTATCATTGCCACAGCATACAGAAGCAATACCACAATCGTTGTCGTCTTGGCACCACCTGCTGTAGAGCCTGGGCTTCCGCCTATAAACATCAGCAATATCGTCAACAGCTTACCTGCATTGGAAAGTCCTGCCACATCTGTGGTATTAAACCCTGCCGTTCTTGGTGTTACAGAGCAAAAGGCTGCACCCAATGCTTTTTCCACCGGAGTTAATCCAGCCAGTACTCCATGCTTCTCAAGAACCAGAAAAGCAATCGTTGCAATGACCGTCAACCCGATTGTAAACGTTAAAACAATCTTCGTATGAAGCAGATATTTCTTAAAATGCCATTTGTTACGCATCAGGTCATCCCATACAATAAAGCCGATACCTCCGGTCAGAATCAGGAACATGACCACCATATTGACCAGAACATCTCCTTCAAAGGACACCAGTGACGCATAAGCCTCTTCATATCCCATCAGGTCAAATCCTGCATTGCAAAAAGCAGACACTGCATGAAAAATAGAAAAAGCAATTCCACGCTGTAATCCGAATCGTGGAATAAACCTGGTCGATAACAGCAGTGCTCCGATTCCTTCTATTAAGAAAGTTCCCTGCACAATCTTCCGTGCAAGTCTTACTACCCCTGCTATCTCCATGGAATTCACACTTTCCTGCAGATTCTCACGCTGTTTTAATCCTATCTTCTTCTTCAGGATAATAGAGATATAGACACCTATCGTCATAAATCCCAGTCCACCTATCTGAATCAACGTGAAAATCACGATAATTCCAAACGTAGTCCAGTTCTGATATGTGTCTGCTACGATCAGTCCTGTCACACAAGTCGCTGAAGTCGCTGTAAAAAGTGCATTCATGATATTGGGCTGCCCTGAGCGCACGGAAATTGGCAGGCTCAACAGCATTGTACCAATCACTATGATCAAAGCAAATCCTAACGCAACCAGTCTGGTAGTTGAACGTTTAATTTTGTTTTTATTTTGTTTTTTCAACTCCCTGTTATCTCCTTTATACGGTGTACTAGGCTCATTATAGCAATCCACCCTAACAAAAACAATCCGAAAATAAGAATCTTATCTTCGGATTGTATCATTGCATTTTATTTATTAAACCAGATTATCTGGATAACTTTCTGCAGATATCGTACTGATATTCGTTAATTGTCTTCTCCATGTTCAATGCTTCTTCAATGTCGAAGTCCACAAATTCGCCATGCTTGTATGCTACAACACGGTTGGACTTACCTGCACACAGAATATCTGCTGCATATGCACCCATGATAGAAGCATAGAAACGGTCTTTACATGTAGGGCTGCCGCCACGCTGTAAGTAGCCAAGAATTGTTGCACGAGTCTCAATACCTGTAGCTGCTTCAATTCTCTTAGCCATAGATGTGGAATGTCCAATACCCTCTGCATTTACAATGATATGGTGAGTCTTACCACGTTTTCTGCTGGCAATGATATTGTTAATCAGTTCCTGCTCGTTATAATCATATTTCTCAGGAAGAAGGATATCCTCTGCACCATTTGCTACGCCTGTCCACAGAGCAATGTAACCTGCGTTACGTCCCATAACTTCGATGATAGAACATCTCTCATGGGATGAAGAGGTATCTCTTACCTTATCAATGGCTTCCATCGCTGTGTTGATTGCTGTATCAAATCCAATGGTATATTCTGTACATGCAATATCAAGGTCGATTGTACCAGGAAGACCAATGGTATTGATTCCATTTCTTGCAAGTGCCTGCGCACCACGATAAGAACCGTCACCACCAATTACTACCAAGCCATCAATACCGTGCTTTCTACAGATGTCTGCTGCATGGGCCTGTACATCCGGCTCCTTGAATTCCAGACAACGAGCTGTACCAAGAATTGTACCACCACGCTGAATAATATCAGAAACGTTCTGCTTCTGCATGTCAACGATCTCTTCATTTAAAAGACCTGCGTAACCTCTCTTAATACCCTTTACCGTAACGCCATTAGAAATAGCTTTTCTAACAACTGCACGGATTGCTGCATTCATACCCGGTGCATCTCCACCACTTGTCAACACACCAATGCACTTAATCTCTTTGGACATGATAATACCTCCTATGCATATATAACATAAACATTGTTATTTTTTTCTCATTCACCTTCTTATTTTAATCTATTTTATTCCAGATTACAATATAATTTGATAAAAAATTATCAAGTCTGGGGAAATATCTTATTTATTCTGTAGCTCTGTCATACTGAGTCTGGACACTCATGAGTTTCAATACTGCGTCTATATGCTTCATAACTTCTCGACTGGGATTATATTCCTTATTCGTTCTCATCTGTATAAAATAGTCTGCTACTAGCCTGAAATCACTCTGAAACGTTGCCACCTGTTCAGACGATAAATCCCATATCCTATTATTGCGCCTGCTACATTCATGACAATATCCGTTGTCTCACTCTTCCCACAGCTCAGAGCATATTGTAGTTGGCTACCGTCAGGTTAACCTGGAGATGCAGGTAGTTAATTACCATGACTGGTCAGAGCGCTCTCTCAATTACCTATGCAGATTATTTAACAACCTCAACAAGGGCGATGACTACTGCGCTACTCTGCCAGCAATCCAGATTGGGATTCTGGATTTCACGCCTTTCCCTGAAAACCCCAGCTTCTATTCTAAAAACCTTATGATGGATACAGAAACTCACCATGTTTACAGTAGCAAATTTGCAATTCATGTGTTAGACTTAAAGCAGATAAATAATGCTTCCAGCGAAGATAAGCACTGGGGATTGGACAATTGGGCGAAGCTTTTTAAAGCTACTACTTGGGAGGATGTTAAGATGATCGCAGCAAATAATAAATATCTTACAGAAGCCGCTAACACCATGTACGAACTATACTCTGACCGTGAAATGCGTCGTCAGATGGAGAACAGTGAAGATTTCATCCGCCGCCAGAAGCGTGACCAACGGCTGCTGAAGGATCAGGCAGATATCATTGCCGAAAAGGATTCTGCTTTAGCCAGACAGGCTGACGAAATTGCAAGACTTCGAGCACAAATTGAGACTTTGAAAAAATCTCTATAGATACACATCACTATATTGTAAATGATATAAGGCAGCATTTATAGCCGCTGCCTTATATGTATAACATTCCTTATATTACTTGCGAAATCTCTTCAGAACATTTCTACTGCATCCTATATGGAATAGACTCAATATATTGCAGCTTAAATCATTTCCAGTATAATTCCAGTTTCTGCTGTGCTTCCTGCTCTGTCATGGAAAACTTCTTAACAAGCTGCATCTTTACTGCTTCTGCGGATACACCCAGTTCCTGGCAGGACTCTACCATGGCTTGAATGCCCTCGGCTCTTCCTTTACTGATTGCATTATCCAATACCTCGCACATCGTCTTCACCTCTCCCTTTGCACTATTCTGCATCTCTTCAAACCTGTCATCCTGAGTCAGGACACTCATGAGTTTCAATACTGCATCCACATGCTTCATGACTTCCTGACTGGGATTATATTCCTTATTCGTTCTCATCTGTACAAAATAGTCTGCCACTATCCTGAAATCGCTCTGAAACATTGCCACCTGTTCAGGCAATAAATATGCTATCTCAAATACATGTATCTTATAATCATTCACATATTGACTTAATTCCTTAGGAATGTTCTTAAAACATTCCCTTAAACTTCTCGGCTTATCCCAATGTTCCATTCCAAAATACAGTACAATGGAAATCACCGGATATTTCTCTTCATTCTCATGTTCTTTAAGTATCTGGCTTCGGTAAGCTGCTCCATCATATCCTATCATTCTAAGTGGCATGTATGGGTGAGCATCCGTCTGATTCTCCAGTCCAAGCAACGCTATCTTGATATACCCGTATTTCCAGAACTTGGCTATGTCCCTCTCCTGCTCATGAACTTTCTTATCAGCTTTATAAATAGTCTTGTTCCCATCCGCTTCCAGATGCTCCTGCAGAATGACCTGTTTACCATCACACAACAATACATTTATAATGTCAGCAAAAACATCATTGTATGCCTCCAGGTAATTCTCTGTCAGATCCTTTTCTCCCATATGTACCACTCCATCTTATATGCTTCAAATGTTATTCGTATAATACCATTCAATAGGTATAATACTATATATTTTGTGCGAAGTCAATACATATGTTCGGAACTTTTGTTCTTGTTCAGATAAATAAAAACCGAACTTTATGATATTATATTATCACAAAAAGTCCGGTTTTACTATGTATATTCATTCCTTTTCTATTTTATTATCTATCCATTTACCCCATTTAAAATTAATGCTCTAGCCATTTTGAAATCCTCATATGTTGTAATTTTAAAATTCATATTAGTACATCTTATTCCTACAAATTTAAATTGTTTTTTCACTTCTTGACTCTCGCTGATTGAAATTGCTGGCATTGATTCTCTTTCTTTTAATATTTTTCCGTATATATACTTTGCATTAGATAAAGACATTGCTTAGCTGTTGCTGTGCTTGCAGAACTGCTGCTGGATGAGCTGGAACTGCTGGAACTGCTTGAACTGCCCGACTGGTCAATACCCAGAAGCAGTATATTGATTCTGCCTATTTTATTCTCCTTTCCTTATAGTAAATATATTTACTACTTAAATTTAGAAAACCACATGCGTCATTTTTTGATTTTTTTATTTTTTTGGAAATGGAGTCTTTTCCTTTGTAAGACCAAGGAAATAATCTGTTGAAACATTATAGTACTGTGCAAGACGGATCAAATGTCTGATAGGCATTTCATTGGCTCCTCGCTCATATCTTGCGTACATAGTCTGTGATGTTTCAAGGATTGTCGCAATTTCCTGCTGAGTTTTATCACTATCCTCCCGCAAATTACGCATACGTATTCTATAATCCATATATATACCTTCCTTTCCCTTAGAATAACAAATGGCATTCCTTATCGGATTTTCTAGTACATATTTTTCTTGCAGCAAATATGAAATATGCAATATATGGTATAATTAATTATTTTGTTGTTTTGTATGGACAATTTGTGTTTTTATTTTAATGACAGGTTGTAATTCTTCCAAAGGCGCAACACCTTCAGAAGAAATCACATCTGTTGAAGCAGATAGCGGCAATGCCTTAGCAGACAGCATTCAGACTATTCTGGATGATAAAGAATATTATCCTGACATTACTTCTATTGAAGTAACATCTGATTACACACTGTTTACAATCACGCTGGAGTCTGATGTCATGAATACATATGAATCCATGTTAGTCATGTCATTCTACACAGCAGGCAATGAACAGCAGGTTGCTGCCGGCGTGTCACCGGAAGATGCGAAAACCACTGTCCGGTATATTAACGGTTCCACGAATGAGATTATTAGTGAAACTGATTCCTCTACGATGATAACTGAGTAAATTCTCATTGGTTATTATATCTATCCTCAAAGAAGGCGCATGCAGGAATTGCATGCGCCTTTGTGTCGTAATAATTATAAAATAACATTTACAGGAACTGTGCATACACGCTTGCCAGCATTACTGTGATTAATCCTGACACAGCGATTGACAGACTGCTCATTGCACCTTCAATATCTCCAAGCTCCATTGCCTTGGCAGTTCCGATGGCATGGGAGGCAGAACCGATGCCTATGCCCTTTGCAATAGGTTCCTCAATGCGGAATATCTTGCATACAGCTTCTGCAAACATGTTCCCAAGAACTCCCGTAATGATGATAACGGCAACTGTGATTGTCACGATTCCTCCCAGTTCTTCAGATACGCCCATTCCAATGGCTGTGGTAATGGACTTTGGCAATAATGTGACATACTGTTCATGGGTAAGTCCAAAGAATACTGCCAGAATCAGAACGCTGGTCACACTGGTAAGTGCACCTGCAAGGATGCCTGCAAGAATTGCCTTTAGATTCTTCTTTAATATCTCCAACTGCTCATAAAGAGGCACTGCCAAGCAGACAGTAGCCGGTGTCAACAGATAGCTCAGATATTTGGCTCCATCATTATATGTATCATATTCGACACCTGTAATTGCCAGAATCACAATGATCACTGCAATGGCAATCAGAAGCGGATTAAAAATTGCCAGCTTAAACTTCTTTTTTAACAATACCCCCACTTCATAGGCAGCCACACTGATCATAACTCCAAAAAACAGGGAATTTCCCATTACCTCATTCATTCTTTATTCCTCTTTTCCATTCGTATTACCCACTGTGTCACTCTGCCTGCGGATGCCATGACAACGACTGTAGTTACTACCGTAATCACTGCAATAGGTATCAATATCGGTCTAAGCACATCCCAGGAACAGATTAATCCTACTCCTGCCGGAATAAACATGAGCGGCATAATCTCTATTAAGAATTTCGCTGCATCTTTCACCATGTCCAGCTTGATCATTCCTGTCATAAGTCCGGCAAACAAAAGAACAAATCCATATACACTGGCTGGTATGGGTAGTGGAAGCAGACATTTTAATAATTCACCGCAAAAAGAAATCATCAGAATCAACATAAACTGTCTGACATATTTCATAACTTTTATCCTCCTTTTTTATGCAAAATGCATGTATTACATAGCATATCATTTTTTATGGAATATGTGTTATAAGTATATACGCTTATTTTACTATGATTTTTGTTAAACATACGTTCTTTTTATATCAAAAAAATCCCCCCGCAGGGGAAAATCTGCGGGGGGGAGAAATCATTATCCTTATCCTTCAATGGAAATGTACTTATTCTCTTCTACCTTTGGTGCATCTACCTTAGGTACGGACAATTTCAAGATACCATTTTCAAATTTTGCATGAATATCTTCTTCCGTAACATACTTGCCAACATAGAAGCTTCTGCTGACAGCGCCGGTATAACGTTCCTTACGGATGTATTTGCCGTCTTCGTCTTTCTCTTCCTTCGTATTATCATTGGATGCGCTGATTGTCAGATATCCATCCTTCAGTTCAGCCTTAACATCTTCTTTCTTATATCCCGGAAGATCAACATCAAGTTCATAACCTTTGTCATTTTCCTTGATATCTGTCTTCATTACATTGGCTGTGTTCTTCGCATAATTCCAATTAGCTGTCGGGAAAGCAAAACCATCCATAAAATCATCAAATAAATTTTCTCCAAAAATACTAGGCATCAACATAATCAATTCCTCCTTATATAAAACTCCGTAGGTTATGTCCTACACTATTACGATACGTTTCTATTAGAGCAGGGATTTGATTTTTATCTCGCTTCCCTTGTTCTGATTATGTTATAGCACCATTGTTAGCACTCGTCAATAGAGAGTGCTAACAATTCATATTTCTTTAAGAAAGTTTATTGTTCTATAATAATTAGAACATCATATCAGTACTGCGGCTATTCTCTTACTGCTTGTCTTTTTCATGATTCTCTTCCTTAATCTCCCAATGGATCAGGAATGTCAATGCGGCTCTCAGCGCAATGATTCCCGCAACCGTGACGATTTCTGTCCATTCTCTTACAATAACAGTCTTTAATATCTCACTGCACAGCTTGAATTCCAGACCGATTGCCAGTCCCTGTGCAAGCGTGATCTTCATATCCGGTGAACGGCGAACATACGCATAGACGCCCTTCAAGCCTGAGATAATAATGACGATAACACCTACGAACTCAAAAAACAGAATCGCCACTTCTACAATGTGCTTCAAAACCAATTCCATAATTTCAATCATGTTTTTCCCCCTTTTCTCATCCGACCTTAGTCGTTTTCCTCTCCCTCCATCAGTTTGAGGTAATCTCCTTTGTCAATATGCATCATGGATATCTGGTTATGATATCTTCTAAAGCCATATACGCAGTCTACATTGCGGATCAGTGACTGCAATCGCTCATCGGGTACACAGACAATCAACTGTAAATCCATCTTGCGCGCATACTGCAGGCAGACGGCACTTCTCTCCTGATCCATCTTGGAAAAGGCTTCATCCAGCAGCACCAGTTTAATCTTGGAATCCCTGTTACTCTGCTGCATATAAAGCATTGCAAAACCAGCCAGCAGTGCTACATACTTCGGGTTCTGACCTTCACCACCAGAATCACGTCCTGCCATCTCATCTACGAAATTCTCACGAATTACGTTGCCCTGTGCATCTGTTACCTGCTCATACATACTAAAGGACAGATAATTACGATAATCTGCATACTGCTCCATTTCTTTCAGACGCTGCTCTCTATGGGAGCCATCTTCATCCTTGATCGGCATGAATTTATCTGTCAGAAGCTTGATCTTATTCTCGTATTTCTGGTAAAATTCATCCTCACCAAGACTGATCTGTCCATCTATGACACCACTTCCCACATTCTTGCTGTCAAGCTCCGGTGCTGTCAGCATCTCATAGAACTGCCCATTCTCATTTTTTGCAGGTTCTATTTTGATCTGATAGGTGCTGTCTGCAAAATTGGTTTTACGAAGCAGACGGTTGATCTCATGCGTATGGCGTTTAGCAGCATTGATGTCACCATGTATGGTCGCAATGACATTTTCCCGAAGGCTCTTATAGATAATATTGCACTGCTTCTCAAATTCGCTTTCATACTTCGGTTCATAATCTGTCTCATACTCATTCAACAGATTCACATATGCATCATTGCTCTTCTCTGCACCGCTGAACCCTACAGAAGGGTACTCTCTGTTAAAGCGGTTTCTTGCAGCCTGTCTGTTCTCCAGTTCCTGCTGCTCCTTCTCTTCAAGCTCTGTGATTTCTCTGTTCTTCTGACTCTTGATAGCCTGACCTGAACGTGTCTTTAAAAGCTTCTCCACTTCTGCTTCCAGTTCCGCATTAGGAATATAGCCCATCAGACTTTCATCCAGTGCTTTTTTATTATTCTCGATTTCGCCCTCTAAATGACCTTTCCTGCGTTCAATACTGTTGATTACGCCCTGATTCTGGTCAATTTCAGTCTGTTTCTGTTCCTTCTTCTCTTCCAGTCTGCTGCTGCGCTCCTGCAATTCCTTATATTTTCCCTGCTCCAATACTTCTATATCCTTTTTCAGAGCATTGATCTTACCCATGACTTTATCCAGCTCCTTACCGGAAGTGGAGAGAGATATAATATAGGAATCTTCCTCTGTCAGTCTTTCAAAAGCTGAAGCCTGACTCAGCCTGTTGATCGCCTGCATCTGCTGTGCATTCTCACTTTCAAGACGCATGAGCTCTGCCTGATATTCCTCCAGTCTTGCCTTGGAGACTTTACTTCCGATACATGCGTACTTATCATAATCACGCTTACGCAGATGGCGGAAGATATAATTACTGTAGGAATAGCAATCCGGTGTAACACCGTCTTTTACCTGTTCCAGTTCCTCCGTCGTATGACATTTGATAATTCTGCCCAGATAACGCTTGAGGCATGCATCAATATACGGATATCCTGTCTCCACTGCTTCATAGAGGGAGCCTTGTTCTGCCTGTGGCTGACTCTTTTCGATTGCAGCCGTATTAATCAGGTCAACCTCTTCATATTTCTTCATCTCACGAAAAGCAACTGCTGCATCATGGGCATACCTGGGTTCTGTCACAAGAGAAAGCTTGAGTCTGCCCATTCTTCCCTCAATAGCGTTCTTCCATTCCTTGTCCCTGACATCGAACATATCTGCAAAGATATAGACCTTAATGGTACGTCCATAAAGGTCGCTGAGTCTGCGCTCCAATGCGCCTCTTGCTTCCTTTAATATAGCAGAATACGGCTTCCTGTCATTCTTCATGTCATCTACCAGAGTCCGCAGTTCCTTCAATTCCTTATCAGATTCGCGTTTCTGCTCCTTGTATTCTTCCAGCGTTTCCTCGATATCCACTAAGGTATTCTGGATATTACGTCTCAGGTCGTTACACTGCGGTTCTGTGATGCTGCCGCTGCAAAAGGCATGAATACGTTGCAGCATAGGGTTGCTGACATAGTCTGTAATTGCCTCATCCTCTTCCCACTTTCGCAGTCCTTCCAGCATTTTACGCCACTGCTTACTCTTCTCTGTGAGCATTTTAGCCAACTGGTTCTGTGCTTCCAGCTGGTTTTTCTTCGCACCCAGATCGCTCGCCTGAAGATCCGCTTTTACCTGAATCAGTTCTTCGTCAATGTCTTTTAAAATGGCTCTGTCCTTCTCCATTTCCAGAGCAAGTCTGTCCAGTTCATCCTTGTGCTGTGCAATCTGTTGTTCTTCTGACATGATCTTATCCTGTAGTTCTACCACATCAATACAACGTATCATTGCATTGGCTTTGGCAATCCCTGTGCTGACTTCAAGCATGCGGCTGCCGGCTTCACGCACCTCCTGCAGAAGCTCGATTCTATGGCGCATATCCTTGATCTTATCCTGAATATCTCTATAAGAACCCAGCTGGTCACTGATTTTCTCTATGACATTGCTCTCACTCTTAGGGAACATGTAATCTCTGATAAACTGACCTGTACCATTAGTCATCTTTAACGCAATGGCACTTTTCTCCATAATCTGAAAACGGGTTCCGTCAATATAACCAAGAATCACATCATACAGCGCAGCCATATATGCCTCTCTGGAAGTATACGTACGGTTCACATCCCTGCCCTTGTTAGAATCTGACTGCGCCCTTACTTCCAGCAGCTTCTTAATCTCCTGATTGGTGTATACATATCCTTTGGAGTTGATATATTCAGACTCCGGTATCTGCCCTGAATGGCTGAAAAAGACATACTTCCTGATCTCACTGTCATTGTGTTTTACTTCAAAAGCCACACCTACACAGGTGTAATTATGCGTACCTGTATCCTCTATCTCCAGTACAATGTTGGAACAAAAGTCAGCATTCTCACGATTGGCTGTACCATCCTTCTGCTCCCCTCGCAGGTAACTGAGCACGCTTCTCCTGTTCTTGGCATCATCTGCCGCCTTATTGAGGAAACTAGGAGAGAAGCTTCCATATAAAAGAACCTGTATGGCATCCATTACTGTGGATTTACCTGAACCACTCTTGCCACTGAACAGATTTACATATTCATTAAATTCCAGTATCTTATGAGAAATGCCGCCCCAGTTATTCAGGCACATTCTGGTAAATATTTTCTTAGACTGTTTCACTTATTCTACTAACCGAACCTTTCTATATAATACGCTATTGTACAGTAATCCTATTCTGTCGTGCCGTCTATCGCTGCTTCTGTCCTGTCACGATACTTCTTCACAAGTTCTTCAATCGTAACCGAAGAACAGAAGATATTGACCGTACTGTATATATAGATTGGCGTATCATCTTCTACATTGCCTACTGCACCGGGTAATTCGATAATCTGATGTACTTTTAACAGCGTCAGTGCATCCTGCCACTCCTGACTGGTAAGCTTACGGATGATCAGCTTCGTACTGGCTCCGTACTCTCTGATCTCCCGAAGGCTTGTCACCGTAGCACGCAGACCATCCCCCATAATCCTGTCTCTGTATATGATCTTTAAAAGCAGCATAATACGTGTCGTCATCAGATTCATACGCTCCGTCGGCAGACCCTCGCCCTGAATCCTGAAAAGCTGTTCCTGCGGATCATGAATCAGCTCCAAGTCCAGCAGGGAAAGATACGCCGCTATAAATTCTCTGTGATTGGCACAGGTCCTGTATCTGGGATTATCCCTCTGTACCAGGGTTACAGGATCACATTTTACCTGCAATATACACGTCTGTTTAAACAGATCCTGTATTGTTTTTTTGATATTTGATGCCTCACCGGGAGACAATTCTTCCATATATTTTAACATCTGTTATTTCAAGCCTTTCTCAATTAATAACTATTCAGAACCCATGTGCAAAACTGCATCCTTGATGCTATTGGGGATAACAGGTTTACCTGTTATCTGCTCATGCTTCTGTTTCAGGGTGCATATTTCGAATCGTAAGCTCGGAAAAAGTATATCCATCCGGGCTGGTGAACTCTCCGCCTAAGTTTACAACATCCTCATCGCTCTGATTCTCTGTAATCTCCTGCCACAAAAACATCATTTTCTCCAGATCTTCTATAGAGGATACTGTCTCCTTTGTTGTGACAAATGCGCCATCCTTCATATTCTGATCACGAAATGCGTGAAGCTGTCTCTTGGTATAAAGAGGTTTGGGCACAAAATCGGTAATCTCATCTTCTCTGTGCTGATCCTGCTCTGCTGTTGTCAATGGATTGAACTGTGAATCACTCTCTTCTCTGATGGTATACATACTGTCATCATCATATACTTTATACGGTGCTGACAGCCTGATATGGCTGCTCAGCTCATCCAGGATCTGCTCCTTGTCCTCACTGGCATCCATAATACGCAGCAGCTTGGGGATGTTGTCTTCGTCATGGGCTCCTTCCTGGAAAATGAAGCGGATTCTGGCAAGTGCACGTCTGGCAAATACTGCCTTTTGCTCAATCAATCTGTTATACTTGCGCTCGATCATGTCAAATTCACGTTCAATGCGGTATACCATTACCGTAGCTTCTTCATAGTAATTAAGAGACTGTTCCAGTCTGAACTTCGCCATAGAATCCGGCGCTGCTTCATTCAGCTGTTCTATGATCTGTATCTTACGTTTCTCATTATCATTTAAAATCTGGCTGATGAGCTCTTTTACAGCCTCTTTATATCGGTAAAAGCTGTCTGTTGTGGTAAGAATCGCATATCTCTTACTGTCATTGTTATTGATCTCATCTACCAGCACCTGCTGAATCTCCATGAAATTCTTACTCTGGGATAATTCTTCAAAATATGTCCTCATACCATTCTGCATATTGGAAAGCAGCTGTTCCAGATTCTTGGATGTCCGCAGGGCGCTCTTTAGAATCTCGCTGTTTTTCTCTCTATCAGAATGATAGGTGAACAATGCACTGTAAATGGCAAGGATGCTCTCTCTTTCTCCTGTCTCATCTTCCTTCTGCAATTTCTCGAAGAGTTCCACATACATCTGACTATACTCTGGAAAAGAAAGTATATAGGTATTGAGCTTCTCATCATAATCACTGCGCAGCCATCCCCAGCGGATGAGGCGCCTGAGTATTGCAGAAGGTGTTCCGGGATACACGGCATCTGTCTCCATATCTGTATTCTGTGTCTCTTCTTCCTGACTTTCTTCATCTTCCTGCCAGTCTATCTGTCCACGACTCATGGTTTCCGCGATAATAGCCTGTCCTTCCTCAAGGGTCAGTCCAAGTGCTGTATACAATTCACTGTTTTCTTCATATATCGCTACCAGAAACATCATATAAGCGTCCATATTTCTGGTGCGGAACAACTTATAGAAGTCCTCTGGGATCTGTTTCTTTAATATCATATATTCTCCTGGGGCAGGGAAACGGGAATGGCGCTGGGGATTGTGAGGATGTTACCATGCAACACAGGCACGCTCTCGCTACTTGTCGCTGGCAGCGGTACATAAATGTGCATGCGCCTTACGGCTGTGCACATTAAGTACCGGCCGCGCCAAAGTACCTGCTTATGCATGGTAACATCCTCACAATCAGCCCCGTGCCGGGCGTTTCGCTGGATTATTAAAAATACCTGTCTGCAAGTCTTAGAATGCAGACAGGTATAGTTTAACATAAATTTTAGACTATGTGAAAGATTTAAAGTTCTATTTTTTATATCGGGTGTGGCATATTACGGAAATATTCTGCCTGAATTATAAATAAAATAGACTGACTTTAACAAATGATATCTTAAAATATCCCGCGAAACGCTCAGCCATTCTCCATTCCTTCCCTGCGTTTCGCCCCTCGCCCTTATTTTTCTTTCTCAATATAGCGGATGCAGACGCCGCCGGGGGCAAGTTTGGTGGTGTGCAGGTTACGGGAAAAGAGTATCTCGCCCTGCTGTGGGTGTAGAAGTTCTACTGAAGTATCGCTGGCATTGACCAGTACTTCCAGCTTCTCGCTCCAGCCAATCTTCTCGAACTGAATGACTCTCGGATTCTCATATTCAGCCGGGAAGTGGAAGTTACGCTCTCTCATAAGAGGCTGTGTCTTTCTAAGATTAATCAGCTCTTTCATAAAGGAGATCTGTGATGCATAGTCTCCCTGCTCTATCTCGTCCCAAGGCATACAGCGTCTGCAGTCCGGGTCAAATCCACCTTCCATGGCAATCTCGGTTCCATAGTAGATGCACACGCTGCCCGGCATGGTGAACAATAATGTCAGCAGCGCATCATATTCATCCATTCCTGATACAATACTGCGGAGTCTCTGCGTATCGTGGGAATCCAGCATGTTAAAAAGCACATCATTTGTCTGCTGCATATAATTGGTGTAGCAACGGTTGATCATGCATTCAAAGTCCTCATCTGTCAGGCTTTTATCAATGAAGAAATCCTTCATGCTTCCAGCCAGAGGATAATTCATGACTGCATCATACTCATCCCCACGAAGCCAGTTGATTGCGTCATGCCATATTTCTCCCAATATATAGATATCAGGTTTTATGGCTTTGAGAGCACTTCTGAGTTCTTTACAGAAGGTATGGGACACTTCATTGGCTACATCAATACGGATACCATCTACATCGTATTTACGCACCCAGCCGCACACGACATCCACCAGGTACCTTCTGACCTTTGGGTTATTGGTATTGAGCTTTGGCATTCCATCGAAAAAGGCAAAGGTATACAGCTGCCCTTTCTTCGCTGCCTGCCATTTATCATCCAGAGGCCACAGGTTAATCATGAACCAGTCATAATACTGTGATTGCGTTCCTTTCTCCAATACATCCTGCCACGGCTTGAAATAATAGCCTGCATGATTGAGCACCGCATCCAGCATAATCTTAATTCCCCGCCCATGCGCCTGTGCAACCAGCTCTTTCATGACTTCATCGTCGCCAAAATGCGGATCGATACACTCATAATCCGTTGTATCATATTTGTGATTGGAAGGTGACTCGTTAATTGGTGTCAGATACAGCCCTGTCACTCCCAGGTCCTGTAAATAATCCAGTTTCTGCGTGATGCCTTCCAGATCTCCACCATAATTATCTCTGTGTCCTTTGATTGGTTCATATTTCCATGGCCTTGTGCCATCTGGGTCATTTGCCGGATTACCATTGCAGAATCTGTCCGGAAAAATCTGATACCAGACAGTCTCATTGACCCAGTAAGGGGTTCTGTTCACATCTGCCGGATTCAGCCAGGGCATTGTAAAGCACTGACGGCTTCTGCCTTTTAACTGCATCTGCTCTTCACTGACGAAACCATCCTCGAAATAATACCACTTCTCTGTATCTGTAATCAGTTCAAAGTAATATTTCAATCTCTTAAAAGGTGGAATAATCGTAGTCGTCCACCATATCTGATTCTTCAGCTTTTTCTTAAAAGGAATACCCGCCTTCTCTCCCGTCCATTCCTCGCCTCCACCTAAGATACCATTGGCAAAGGGATCTCCATAAATGATATTTACGATCTTCACATCATATCCGGTCTTCAGGTTAATGATGAGCTGATTATCGTCCAGTGCATAGCAATAATTATCTGTTGATCTGTGAAAAACTGCTGCAAACTCCATATTAATCCATACCTCTCTTTTGCTCTCTGTCCATATCTATACAAGATAAAAATACAGCCTGCATAGTTTTGAACAATTTTTTACCCCATTTTTCTATGGAAAACGTTTTCCATACGTGTTATAGATATTGTACACGTAATATTCTGAGAAATCAAGTCTTTTATAATTTGCCAAAGCATAACAATGGTTGCCAAAAATCTAACAAACTTTTATAATAGACTTGTTGTATAGTTTTCAGGTTATTGAGAGGAGTGTTTATAGAAATGGCAAAAATAAACAGCAGTCATATTGCAATTCCCACGATATTAAAAGTTGAAGACGGGGCTTTGAGTAAGATAGGGCCTTATCTGCGGGAAAATAATTTACAGAAAGTCGTTATTTATTTTGGAAATGGCCTGATTGACATGTTCGGTCAGAAGGTTCTCTCTTCCCTGCACAATGCTGGAATTGAAGTTCTTGAATATTGTGAACTGGATACAGTCGATATAGATGATATCATCCGCATTGCCTTTGCGCTGCCCAATTCCACACAGGCGGTCATTGGTCTGGGCGGTGGCAAAGTCATTGATGCCGCCAAATATATGGGATTTCTGCGTAAGCTTCCCTTCATCAGCGTGCCGACTTCTGCTTCCAGTGATGGCTTTTCCAGCGCCAGCGCTTCCCTGCTTATTAATAAAAGGCGCAGCTCTGTTCCCGCACGTATGGCTTATGGCATTATTGTAGACACAGATGTAATCAAAAGTGCACCTGAGAAATTCCTCTACTCTGGTATCGGAGATATGGTTTCCAAGATCACATCCCTCTATGACTGGCAGTTTGAAGCAGAGCATGGCGCTGCACAGGTCAATGATTTTGCCATGATGATTGCGAAAAAGGCAGTAAACAGCTTCGTGCGTACACCTTTTGAGACGATTCATGACCGCCTGTTTCTGAAAGAATTACTGGACTCCCTTGCCATGAGCGGTATCGCAAATGAAATTGCAGGAAGCAGCGCCCCCACCAGTGGCAGTGAGCATCTGATCTCACATGCTCTGGATAAAATGCTGGAGACACCTCAGCTTCATGGTATTCAGGTCGGTATTGCCACATACCTGATGAGTCGTGTGCATGACCATCGTTATCAGAGAGTCAATACCATCTTTACCCAGACCGGCTTCTGGGATTATGTGTGCACCCTGAATCTGAATGTAGAAGACTATAAACAGGCAATAGATCTTGCACCTTCTATCAAGCCTTTCCGCCACACCTATCTTCATGAAGAACAGTATCGTGAACTGGCTAAGCAGATTCTGGTAGAAGATGAAGTTCTGCGCAGAGTTTTCCATCTGGCATAGCAGCCTTATTGTAATTATCAGTTCACCCACCTGATCTGTTCACCCTGAATCAGCGGGTAATGCACAAGCTCACTGCCATCCAGATTCTCTCTATGCATATCTACTGCAGTAATCTGATGGTTTTCATAGGTCGTATAATAGTAGATTCCCTTATCTGCATTGCAGCATGAAGTATACAGTGTGATCTCATATTTACCCTCAGCCACTTCACAGCAGCCTCTCTGCTGGTCTACAGATCCTAAGATATGGAAGAACTGGCTCACACTTTCATTCTCTGATTCTCCTGAGATGGCATGCATCTTAGTAAATGCCACTTTGGCAAAGCGGGATGCAGAAGAAAGATCTCCCGGCAGTCCCAAGGCTCCCATACCTCTGCTGTAGGTGTTAAGCGGCAGCTTGTCTGAGAACTGGTTCTGTGGCTGTCTGGGGGATAATCCCATATAATTATTCAATAGGAACATCTGCGTAGGAAAAGGCGGATTGTTAGTCATAACTCCCACTGGATTATCATGGACATGTAATCCATCTGCCATACATTCTACTGTAATGGCGTTTTCTTTATCTGCAATCAGCCAGTGAAGCTGTGCTGCCGGGAAATACTCATTGAATGTAGTTCCTACCAGATTCATCCTGCCAAGTTTTTCTTTTGCTTCTTCTACTGAGGAACACTGTGACAAGATCCATGGAATAAATTCAAACTGTGCCACGTTCTCTCTGCCCTGTTCTACTTCCTGATACTTGGCATTTCCAACAAAGTTAAGTCCTGCCATTCCAAGACCTTTTTCATTGATGGCATCATAATAAAGCGGGTAATCTGCTGCCACATGTGCCATACCAATGATTGCATAGTGTGTCTTCACCTCTCCCATATGCCTGAAAGCAAATGGATAATTGCGGGGAGTGATCGTTACTTCCTCTCCATAATTACATTCATAATCCAGTGTTCTTCCAAAATAAAAATCTTTCGTTCTATAAGTTGCCGCTGTACACATACTGTCCACCGTACCTTTCCATATATTTGTGAAATGTATTTATAGTATAACATAAAAAAGCCCATCACAGTCGTGTGATGGGTAAATATTTAATATATATGAGTAACAGTTCAGCCATGGCTTAAAAAACGAGGACATCATGCTTGCATGAATGGAATCGTTTTTTAAGTCATGAGATGAGCGCCAGGTTATGAGCAAAGTTAACTGCGCAGCAGTGGAAAAACGCCGTCAGGCGTCTTTGCGAATGGCGCGGCTGAACTGTTACATATATGATGCCAAAGACCTTGGAACAATCCGCAGGCATCATAGCGTCCACTTGGCAAACTCGTCATCAGTACATTTTACATAGTGTGTACCATCTACGAGGTGCTGTGTTCCCTGCTTATAGTCAATACCCGATGTCTTATAATCATAGGTAAGTGCTGTTCTGTTCTTCTCTACAACCGGGTTCGGTGCAGGAATCGCAGACAACAGGCTCTTGGTATATGGATGGATTGGATTATTGAAGATCTCATCTGTAGTTCCTGTCTCCAGTAAATGTCCCAGATGCAATACACCGATTCTGTCTGAAATATACTTAACCATGGACAGATCATGGGCGATAAACAGATATGCTGTACCTGTTTCCTGCTGAATGTCCTTCATCAGATTGACAACCTGTGCCTGAATAGATACATCCAATGCAGAGATACACTCATCTGCAATAATAAGCTTGGGATTCATGATCAATGCTCTGGCTATTCCAACACGCTGTCTCTGACCACCGGAGAACTGATGTGGATAACGGGTTGCATGCTCTGGTGAAAGTCCTACCTTTGCCAGAATCGCCTTGATCTTCTCCTCACGTTCTGCTTTTGTCTTATACATATGATGGATATCCAGACCTTCTCCAATGATATCACCTATCTTTTTACGTGGATTCAGGGAAGCCATCGGGTCCTGAAAAATCATCTGCATCTGTGTACGGAGCATCTGGCTTGTAGACCTGCCAAGCTTACCACTGATATCCACATCATTGAATACAATCTTACCTGCTGTTGGGTCATATAATCTGATGATACTTCTGCCAATGGTAGATTTACCGGAACCAGATTCTCCTACCAATCCATAAGTCTCACCCGGATAGATTTCAAAAGACACATTCTCTACAGCATGTACTGTAAAAGAACTGCTCACTTTGAAATACTGTTTCAAGCCATCTACCGTAAGAAGCGGCTTTGCATTATAATTTACTGCCATAATCCTTAGCCTCCTTCTTCATACGTTCTAATCGAGCTTTCAGCTCCTGCGGCATCTCTACCTTAGGTGCTCTGGGATCTAACAGCCATGTAGCTGCATAATGCGTATCTGATACCTTGAACATAGGAGGATCTGCCTTATCATCTACCTCTAGCGCATATTTATTACGTGCTGCGAAGGCATCACCCTGTGTCTCATGCAGCAGGTTTGGCGGTGAGCCAGGAATGGTATAGAGTCTTTCATCATCCGTATCCAGATCAGGCATTGCTGAGAGAAGCCCCCATGTATAAGGATGCTTGGGATCATAGAATATCTCATTGATCGTGCCTTTTTCTACAATCTTACCTGCATACATAACATTGACATAGTCTGCGACCTTTGCTACAACTCCAAGGTCATGTGTAATATAAATAACAGAAATACCTCTCTCCTTCTGTACTCTGCGGATCAGCTCTATAATCTTCGCCTGAATGGTTACATCCAGCGCAGTTGTAGGCTCATCACAGATCAGCAGGTCAGGGTTACAGGAGAGTGCAATCGCAATGACAACTCTCTGTCTCATACCGCCGGACAGCTGATGCGGATAATTCTTCATTCTCTTCTCTGCATCTTCAATACCTACCTCTTTGAGAAGCTCCACGGCTTTTGCCCAGGCTTCTTTCTTCGGAGTCTTGAAATGCCAGATCATACCTTCCATGATCTGTTTACCAATCGTCATAGTAGGATCAAGACTTGTCATCGGGTCCTGAAATACCATGGCAATTCTCTTGCCATTGATATGTCTGCGTATCCATTTCTTATCTTTGCTGAGAATATCTACCGTCTCCGGTGTTCCATCAGCATGATGATAGGAGAATTCAATACTGCCGTTTGTTACTGTTGCATTGGATGCAAGAATACCCATGGCAGCCTTCATCGTAACAGATTTACCGGAACCGGATTCTCCTACGATGGCAACCGTTTCTCCTTTTTGCAGGTCTATATTAACACCTCGTATTGCATGGACTGGTCCAGCAGTAGTACGAAAGGTGATATCCAAATCTTTGATTTGAAGAATTGTGTTCTTATCTTCTGACATCTTATTTCTCCTTTCGTCCTTACATTTCTTTCATCTTAGGATCAAGTGCTTCTCTTAATCCATCTGCTACAAGGTTGAAGCTCAACATCAGTAATGCCATTACCACGATAGGTGGAATAATCTGGTACGGATGTGTTGTAAAGCTGTTGAAGCCCTCTGAAATCAGGGAACCTAATGAACACTGTGGTACAGGAATACCCAGACCTACGAAGCTTAAAAATGCTTCTGTAAAAATCGCAGTAGGAATGGAGAACATAACCTGTGTAATGATTGGTCCAATGATATTAGGCAGAACTTCTTTAAAGATGATAAAGAAGTTACCTGCTCCCAGTGTTCTGGAAGCCAGAACAAATTCCTGCTCCTTTAACTTCAACATCTCTGCACGGGCAATACGGCTCATACCTACCCATTCAGTCAGCATCAATGCAAAAATAATGGTCAGCATACCAGGCTGAAGAACCAGCAGAAGCAGTGTAACAATAACCAGTCTGGGGATACCATTGGCAATCTCCAGGATTCTCTGCATGATAATATCGACTTTACCACCAAAATATCCGGATATCAGACCATAGCTCATACCAATGACCATATCAATGATTGCTGCCGCAATGGCAATAATCAGAGATACTCTTGCGCCTTCCCAGGTACGTGTCCAGATGTCACGTCCAAAATTATCACTTCCGAACCAGTATTCTACATCGTCCAGCCCTTTTTCCACATAATAATTGATGGTCTTGGAGCCTGTCGTGGTCCGCATTGACTCATCACCGTTAAAGATACCGAACTTCTCCAGTGCCTTCACACGTGGGGCGAAGTTCTTCTGGCTCAATTCCTGTCCTGAATATGTATACTCATTCATACCCGGTCCGATTGCTGCAAATAAAGTAATCAATATAATCAGTACAAGACCAATAACTGCACTTATTTTACGGAAATAACGGATCAATACATCTTTCCAGAAGTTCTGTGCGGCATAGTTCTCATCAATTGTAATCGCACCTGCATTGTCTTTTAATACAAAATCCGCATCTACAGGTACATAGGGTGTGTTTATCTCGCTCATCATCATTCCCCTTTCCCTGCAAGTCGGATTCTCGGATCAATGATACCGTAGAGAATATCCACTACCAGCATGATACCGATATACATTGCAGAATAAATAAAACTCAATGCAATAACTACGTTATAATCATTGGACTGAATTGCTGTTACAAGCAGACTTCCTACGCCGGGAATCGCAAAGATCTTCTCTACTACCAGAGAACCTGTCATCAGGTCAACGATCAGTGGTGCAAGTACTGTGATAATGGGAATCAGCGCATTTCTCAATGCATGACGTAATATCAATGCAGAACCTGAGATACCCTTACTCTCTGCCAATAACATATATTCGCTTCCCAATACTTCAAGCATCTCACTCCTCGTAAATCGGGCAATGGATGCCATGGTAAACATGGACAATGAAATACTGGGCAATACACTGGAACCAAAGATATCCTGCTGGGAGAATAACATAGGAAACCAGCCAAGCTTAAATCCAAAATTATAACTCAGTGCCAGCGCAAATACATAGGATGGAACAGATACACCAATAACGGAGATAATCGTTGCCAGAGTATCCCATATCGTATCATGCTTGAGAGCTGCGATCAGTCCAAGGATCAATCCTACCACTGCACCTACTGTAACTGCAAATCCACCGATTCTGATAGAGATCGGTAATCTGCTCTGAATCAACTGTGAAATCGGGGTATTCTTGGAAATGTTATAACTAACGCCCAGATCACCCTTTAACATATTGCCTACATATTTAAAAAACTGTACGATAATTGGCTGGTCCAGACCATATTTTGCATAAAGGGCTGCCTTCTGGTCTGCATTTAATTTCTCATCATTAAATGGAGAACCCGGCATAAGCTGCATCAGTATAAACAAAACCAATAAAATCGCCAAAAGTGTAAAGAGCGAAGTAATCACTCGCTTTATCGTATATTTCTTCACCTTCTGCCTCCCCGTCTGTGTTCAAACTCTTTTAAGCCTTATCAGGCACAAAAACCGCACCAAGGTATAGACTTCCTTAGTGCGGTTCCAATTAACAAATTTCTATTATTCTGCCTTTACCGCATTCTTATATACACGGTTCAAAGCAACCGGGTGGAACTCAACGCCTGTAACCTTAGAAGACATCATTTCTGCATTACACTGTGTGTAGAGAGGGAAGATAACTGCTTCGTCCATTACGATCTTCTCAGCATCGTAAAGTCTGGTCCAGCGTCCTTCTGCATCTGTACACAGATCACCAGTTGTACACTCATCAATGATAGCATCATATTCTGCATTGCTCCAGAAACCATAGTTGTTAGAATTATCTGTTACCCACATTCCAAGGTAAGTCATAGGATCAGCGTAGTCAGGTCCCCAACGTGTAAGTCCTAACTGGAAGTTACCATCCTGCATATCCTGTACTCTCTGTTTCTTAGGCTCAATTGTCAGAGTAACTGTAAGTCCCGGAAGAGTTGTCTCCCACTGCTCCTTTAATACCTGAGCAACCTTCTGAGGTGCATCATCAGCATCTACAACCATGTCAAGTGCAAGCTCTGTTACACCAAGTTCATCCAGACCTGCCTGCCAGTACTCTGCTGCCTTATCTGCATCAAATGCGCATACATCAGAGAACTTGGACTGATCTCCGGAGAAGTCAGATCCGTCAGGACCTGCTGCAAATTCAATGGGAACTGCTGTATATGTAGGTGTGGAACCATCCTTTAATACATCTGTTGTGATAGCTTCACGATTGATAGCCATTGTCAGTGCCATACGGATATTTAAGTTGGCAAGTTCAGGAACATTCTTGATGTTAGGTGATACATACCATAAGTAACCTGCACCAATTGCCTGGAATTCAGGATCATCCTTAACCTGGTCAACCTGTTCACCGTTTACAAGAGTAGTATCCAAAGCTCCTGTCTGGTAGCTCATCAATGCCTGCTGTGAATCCTGGATTACCTGATAATTTAAGCCAGCAAGCTGTATGCTGTCTGCATTGTAGTAATCAGCATTCTTGGTTAAGTGGAAAGCTGTTGCAGCCGGCTCATAAGAGTCAAGTACGAATGCACCATTGGAAAGTACTGTCTCAGGGCTTGTTGCAAATGTATCACCGCATGAAGTAAAGAACTCTTCATTTACAGGATAGAATGTAGGGAAATACATCAGTGACAGGAAGTAGCTGACAGGAACATTTAATTCTACCTGTAATGTCTTATCATCTACTGCTGTAACACCAAGTTCGCTCTTATCTTTGTTGCCTGCGATAATATCTGCAGCATTCTTGATCTGACCGATATCACTTAACATATAGGAATATTCGGAAGCAACTTCAGGATCTGCTGCTCTCTGCCATGCAAATACGAAATCTGCTGCAGTAACAGGAGTACCGTTGCTCCAGTTAGCATCATCACGAATGTGGAATGTATAGGTAAGTCCGTCATCAGAAAGGTCATAAGATTCTGCCAGGGCAGGTACTGCCTGTCCGTCTGCATCCATCTGCATCAGACCATCTGTATAGTCTGCGATAACTTCAAATGAAGTACCATCTGTTGCCTGCTGTGGGTCAAGTGACTCAACAGGTGTCTCTAACATAATGTTCAGGTCAGAACCGCTTGCTGTAGTTGTTGCCTCAGCTGAAGCTGTCGTATCTGTGCCTGCTGCAGCACTTGTCTGCTCTGTAGCAGCCGGTGCTGAACTGCTGCCGCATCCAACGAGACCAATCGTCAGAACGGAAGCCATTGCGATCGCTAATGTAGCTTTCATCTTTTTCATAACATTTCCTCCTTAGAGTTATTCTGTGTCTGAACTGTTCAGACCTCCCACCCCCGCAATTATGGGTGTTTATAAAATGAGCGCACTGAAACTGTATTCGTGTATACCGCTCCCTTGCGCTGATTAATATGCTACCACATCACTGCGCTAAAATCAAGTATATTTATACAAAAAATTTCACTAAAATGCATTATATTGTCTTTTCCTATACATTTTAGTGGATTTTCAAGTATAAGAAAACGGTGGGACTATAGTCCCACCGTAAATTTCCTAGGCATCTGATCTGGAATATGCATTCTTCATCAAATTACTTAATTCATATAATACTTTATCCAATGTAGACGCAGTCTCGGCTTTAAGCATATCAGCCAGAGCCTGGTTTGCCTTTTGTTTAAGCTCCAGTCTCTTGTCTGCATCACTCTCTTTTGCAAGAGAGGCATCACACAGTCCGATCAGCTCATGTGCCCTGGACATCACATGCTCCTGATAACGCTCAATATGGAAGATGGATTTTCTGTAGGAAGCATCTGCCATTGCCGCAATCAGTCTGCTTGACCAGTAGAAATTATCCGTAGATACCTCTCCTGTGGTATTGCCAAGATATTCCGGTATCTCATTCACATCTGCATAGAATGGAACCAGTACATTGAATGCATTGGATGCAAAAGCCACCCATTCAATAATACTGCTGTCTTTTGGCTGATCCGGTCTGATCTGGATCACTGCCACGAAATCATTTCGGTTAATACCAATAGAGCGGAAAGCTCCACTCATGGACTTATCACCATATGGCGCATAGGGATCGTAGGGTGTTCCTTGGTAATGGGAAGACAATACATATTTTACGTCCTCTACCGTAATCTTTTTCTCAGGTGTCATGCACCACGGAAGATCATCAGAATAAGGTGTATACTCGGATACAGGTCCATCCCATTTCTTCGTATGAGGGTTCAGATACCGCAACATGAACCAGGCGCGGGGTGTATTATACACATGATCTGAATCATCATGACTGCCAAAAGCATCTCTTGGATTCAGCTTTCCATCCATTGACAGATCCAGATGGTTCTTTGCAATAAATTCCTTCATATCGGCAGAACACATATAGTCCTTCTGTGTAGTAAGTGCATCCTCCAGATCAAAGGCATCAATTCCAAGCTGGTTTGGCATAACCACATAGACATCATCCGGTACTCTTCTGGCGATCCAGTGATGACCACCTATTGTCTCCAGCCACCAGATCTCATCTGCATCCTGAAAAGCAATACCATTCATTTCATATGTACCATACTGCTCCAGAAGGCTTCCCAGTCTCTTCACACCTTCTCTGGCACTGTGAATATAAGGAAGTACGATGTATACGATATCTTCCTCACCAATTCCGCCTGTAACTTCCTCTTTGCCATCTGCTGCAGGCTGATATACCACTAACGGGTCTGCGCCCAGCACTCGTGGATTAGAAGTAATGGTTTCTGTTGCTGTCATGGCAACATTGGCTGCGTTTACGCCGCTTGCAGCCCATACCCCCTCACCTTTCACAGCATTGGGTACACATGTATATTTCATAGGATCTGATGGCAGCTCAATCTCTACATGAGAAAGCTCTGATCTGTATTTGATGGGCTGCTCCTGTGGCTGCACGACAACCACCTTCTTCGCTGTAAAATGTCCTGATGCTGAATCATCATTACGTGCAATCATGGTAGAACCGTCATAGGACGCCTTCTTACCAACCAAAATCGTTGTACAAGCCATTGTTTATTCCTCCCTTAATATAATTTTAATCCACTTCTTACCGGTTCACAGGTCAGATCTACTCCCAATCTCTTGAAGGTCTTGGAATCAGCTTCTGAAAGCATAACAGAAGTGTGCACCTGACAACCCCTCAGCTTTGGAATCTGTTCCATAGCACGTTTGGCATTCTCGCTGCTGACAGAAGTAAGTGCCAGTGCGATCAATACCTCATCACTATGCAGTCTTGGGTTCTTACCCCCCAGGAAATTAACCTTCAGCGCCTGAATCGGTTCAATTGCTTCCGGCTTGATCAACTTCTCATCATGCTCGATTCCAGCCAGATATTTTAATGCATTCAACAGAAGTGCTGCTGATGCTCCCAGAAAATCCGTTGTCTTAGACGTGATGATTGTACCGTCTTCCAGTTCAATGGCTGCACATGCCACACCAAGCTCTTCTGCCCTTTTCTTCGCAGCTACTGTAACCTTACGATCATCTGTCGTGATCTTTGCCTGTTTCATCAGAAGCTCTATCTTATAGACTTCATTCTCAGAAGCCTCTTCTTTGGCAACTTTGTTTATAGCGGTATAATATCTGCGGATAATCTCCATCTTGGAGGCTTCACAGCAGGCTTCATCATCAAAAATACAGTTACCAGCCATATTGACACCCATGTCAGTTGGTGATTTGTAGTATGTGTTCTCACCATAGATGCCTTCAAAGATGGCATTTAACACAGGGTAAATCTCGATATCTCTGTTATAATTAACAGTAGTCTCACCATAGGCTTCCAAATGGAACGGGTCGATCATATTGATATCATTCAGATCTGCTGTTGCTGCTTCATAAGCCAGATTTACAGGATGTTTCAGAGGAATATTCCAGATAGGGAATGTCTCGAACTTCGCATATCCAGCCTTAATACCTCGCAGATTCTCATGATATAACTGTGACAGACAGGTCGCCATCTTACCGCTGCCCGGTCCCGGTGCCGTAATGACTACCAATGGCCTGGTCGTCTCAATATAATCATTCTTGCCAAAGCCGCTCTCACTTACGATCAATGGAATATTGGAAGGATATCCCTCAATAATATAATGCTGATATACCTTAATATTCTTCTTCTCCAGTCTTTCCCTGAACTGGACTGCACCACTCTGTCCTGCAAACTGCGTAATGACAACGCTGCCTACATAGAGTCCTTTCTTCTCAAACTCACTGATCAGACGCAATACATCCACATCATATGTGATGCCAAGGTCTCCCCTGACTTTGTTCTTTTCAATATCTGCCGCACTGATTACAATGACAATCTCTGCTACATCAGAAAGCTGCATCAGCATCTGTAATTTACTGTCCGGCTGAAATCCCGGCAAAACTCTGGATGCATGGTAATCATCAAACAGTTTACCACCAAATTCCAGATATAACTTATCACCAAACTGACTGATCCGCTCCTTAATATGCTCTGACTGAATCTTCAGATACTTGTCATTATCAAAACCTATTCTCATGTGTGTTTCCTCTCACTTACCACTACTATATTGGTTAAAATTCTACGTTATATTGTAGCATAAGAAGCACCACATGGTAAAATAGATTTATAAAATTTTTTTACCATTGTTCTCCAGGGTATTTCATGCCCCAGTCCTTGCGAAGCTTTGTCATAATATCCATAACATCTTTGGAATACTGTAGCTGCATATTGGAAGCATCCCCGCTTCTTACCGCCTGCTCCATGTCCATCATTTCATAATAAAGGGCATTGGCGGTCTCACCGCTCTCTATCTCGGTTCTTTCTCCACTCTCACCATCTACAATCACTGCCTTATCAGCTCTTGGATATTCCATGATCTCGATATAGCCCTTCTCACAGCTTATCATTGCTCTCTTTGGCTGTTTGGAATGCATGGAAAGGGCAACCGTTGCCATCTGTTCCTGTTTATTCTTTAACAGGATGGTCGCCTGCTCGTCAGAACCTGTAGGAGATGCTTTCCACTGACTGACAATATCTTCCGGCTTCTCTTCCATGAAGCTTCTGACGATAGAAATGGCATACACCCCGATATCAAGCATGGCTCCTCCTGCCAGATTCATATTAAAGAAACGGTTCGACATATTATATTCCTTAAAGCTGCCAAAATTCATGGTTATGATCTGCACTTTACCTAATTGCCCACTCTGTACGATCTCCCAGAGCTTTTTATAAATTGGCATATGCCATATAGTCATGGCTTCAGCAAGGACCAGCTTCTTCTCTGCGGCAAGTGCTATCATCTCATCCAGCTCCCTGCTGTTTAGTGTAATGGATTTTTCCACCAGGATATGCTTGCCATGCTCCAGAGCCTTTTTCATAAATTCATAATGGGTATTATGCGGGCTTGTAATATAAATAATATCTACCGCCTCATCTTCAAATACCTCATCAATCTGATCATATACCTTCTGCACACCATATCTTTCAGCAAAATCCAAAGCCTTTTGATGTGTACGATTGGCTACTGCATACAGCCTTTTATTCATTTTAACAAGTGCCTGTGCCATTTCATTGGCAATCACGCCGGTTCCAAGCACTGCCCAGTTTAAATCTCTGTTCTTATCCATACTCATTACCTGCCTTTCCAGTAATTTTCACACACCATTACTATAACGGATTTTAAACAAAATTCCTATAGTGTTTCTTTTTAGTACTTGTAATATTCCTGTATTTCATGTCATAATAAGAGCAATAAACTTTAACATTGCAATGAGATAAAGTGCTGTATGCAAAACAGCCAGCAGAAAGGTACGGTAAAAATGGCAGAAAAAATCGCAAGCATCAACCAAGTGGTCAACGGCTTCATCTGGGGTGTCCCCGCTATGATATGTATTATCGGCGTAGGTCTTCTCTTGTCTGTCCGCACAAGATTCATTCAGATTCGCAAATTTGGCGTCGCCATGAAAAATACAGTTGGCAAAATTTTTGATAAAACGCAGGCAAAAGACGGCTCCATGAGTCCTTTTCAGGCGGTCTGTACTGCCCTTGCCGGAACAGTAGGAACCGGTAATATCGCAGGTGTTGCCGGTGCGATTGCCCTTGGTGGACCGGGTGCAATCTTCTGGATGTGGTGCTCCGCATTCCTTGGCATGTGTACGAAATTCTCAGAAGTCACACTGGCAATCCATTTCCGCGAGAAGAACTCCAATGGAGAGTATGTAGGCGGTCCCATGTACTACATCAAAAACGGACTATCTAAAAAGTGGTATTTTCTGGCGGTTCTCTATGCAGTATTCGGTGTGCTGACTGTATTCGGTACAGGCAACGCCACACAGGTAAACACCATCGTTGCTTCCATCAATTCTGCCCTGATGAGCTTCCATATCATTGATGGAACCAATGACAAAGCGAACCTGATCTTCGGCATCTTTATTGCCGCGCTTGTAGCAATGGTACTGTTAGGTGGTATCAAACGAATCGGTCAGGTCACAGAGAAGCTGGTTCCTTTTATGGCAGTATTATATGTGATTCTGGCTTTTGGCGTTATTATCATGAACATTGAACATGTACCCGCTGTATTCAGTGAAATATTCAGCGGTGCTTTCTCCCCAAGAGCAGCCACCGGCGGCGTGATCGGCTCCATGTTCCTGAGTATGAAGAAGGGTGTCTCCCGCGGTATCTTCTCCAATGAAGCCGGACTCGGTACAGGCTCCATTGCCCATGCATGTGCGGATACTGATAACGCTGTACATCAGGGAATGTTCGGTATCTTTGAAGTATTCATGGATACTATTATCATCTGTACTTTGACCGGTCTGGTCATCCTCCTGGCTGCACCAGGTATTACTTACGGACAGGCTGCCGGTGCTGAACTGACCATCTCCGGCTTTACTTCTACTTATGGAAGCTGGGTATCTATCTTTACCGCTGTCGCCATGTGCTGCTTTGCTTTCAGTACGATTATTGGCTGGGGCTTATACGGCTCCCGTTGTATTGAATTTCTGGGTGGTGAGAAATTAGTCAGACCATTCCTTGTAATCTATTCCTTTGTCTCCATAGTAGGTGCTACAATCAATCTCGGACTCCTGTGGGATATTGCAGACACCTTCAATGGCTTGATGGCTGTTCCCAACCTGATTTCCCTGCTTATGCTCTCCGGTCAGGTCAAGAAACTTGCCATTGAAGTAGATCAGGCGCAAAAAGATGGAACAATATAGTTCATAGCAAAAAGACCGCATTGCAGTATATCACTGACAATGCGGTTCTGTTTTTAGTATATGTCTACCAGCATTTCTTACATCTTCCGTATCCCTGACGCTCTGCTTCTGCAATCGTCACCTGTCTTGCATTATTCGGATTCATTCTGCCACAGTTATTAATACTGTGATACTTGGAACCTGTAGCCGACAGCCAGCACATAGCTGTACTGCTGCTGTTATTGGAAGCCTGTGCGCTTGTATCTGCCTGTCTCGATGAAGTATCTTCACTTATGACATCCAACCCGTCATCCAGAGAAATATCAGTAGAATAAAGGATCGGCTGTCCCGAATAGAACAGACTGTACATAGCCAGATATGCCATATTCGTCGTATCTTCATCTGTTCCTGCAAACCCTATATAGGTTCCGTCCGATGCTGACAGAAAACCATACACAATCTTGCTGACTGCCTCGTTCGCACTGGAAATATAACTATAATGGATCATCAGTGCATACTGCATTGCAGCAATCAATGTATCCCCATCTTCACTTGCTGCCACTTCTGTCAACAATGATGTGAAAGGTGCTGTCATTTCCGCATATGCCAATGTGCTGCTAAAAGGCGCTATATACATTTCATCTATTGAAATGTATTCGTAATTAATATAATTGTCCGATGCCCATGAGGCAAAAGCCTGTGTAGCCAGCGCATTCAACACACCGCCTGTTGCTTCATCATAGGCTCCCAGATTCATGACAACAGGATACTGTGCCTGCGCAGACAGCTGATCTAATACAGCAATATCACTCGCGGCAGCCTTAGCCTGAATAGGACTTCCAAAAACAGAGCAGACAGCAACTGCCATGATGGTCAACAAAGTTACCAAACGATTCTTTCTCTTACTATTCATATTCTACCTCCTGCAAAAAAGCAAAAAGGGACACCTTCTCAGTGTCCCTTACCCCTTACAAACATTGTACTACGCTACAGTCTACCCTGTCAATTGCCAGTTATCCCAACTCTGCTGCCAGCTTATCCAGCTCTGCCCTGTTCTGTGCATTCATTGCTGATTTGATCGTTATATTCGTATCTGTGAAAGCAATATCCTTACTCTTTTCAAACATTCCCCTGATTAATTTGGCTGCCATGGGCGCCCAGGTTCCATTCTCTATCACTGCCACCCTGCGGTTCTGATAACTACGCTCTGTCAACCCCTCAATGTAAGCCCGCATACATGGGAATAAATCTCCATTATATGTGATTCCTGCCAGTACCAGCTTATCATAACGGAAAGCATCTGCAATCGCAGCAGCTTTATCACATCTTGCCAGATCATACAATACTGTCTTTTGACCACTCTTGGATAATTTATCTGCCAGATATTGTGCTGCCTTTTTCGTATTGCCATAGACAGACGCATAAGCAATCACAACACCTGACTCTTCGGGCTGATAAGACGACCATTTATCGTATTTCTCCAGATAGAATCCAAGATTGTCCTTTAATACAGGACCATGAAGAGAACAAATCGTCTGAATATCCAGTGTTGACGCCTTTTTCAGAACAGCCTGCACCTGCGCTCCATACTTACCAACGATGCCGATATAATAACGTCTGGCTTCATCCACCCAGTCTTCCTCAACATCCAGCGCACCGAATTTACCAAAGCCATCTGCTGCAAAGAGAATCTTCTCTGATGCCTCATAGGTCATCATGACCTCCGGCCAATGCACCATAGGCGCATATACAAAATGTAACGTATGACTTCCAAGCTCCAGTGTTCCACTGTTTGCTGCTATGATTCTCTTCTCAGCAGCAATTTCTATCTCCGGGAAAAACTGCTCCATATACTTAAAGCCCATTGCAGTCGAGACAACTACCGTCTCAGGATATCTCTGCAAGAAAGCAGGAATGCTTGCTGAATGGTCTGGCTCCATATGCTGAATTACCAGATAATCCGGCTTTCTTCCTGCAAGCACCTGCTCCACATTTTGCAGCCATTCTTCCGCAAAAGCACCATCCACAGTATCCATGACTGCTATTTTCTCATCCAGAATTATGTAGGAATTGTATGCCATTCCATTCGGAACCTGATACTGCCCCTCGAATAAATCCACCTGATGATCGTTAACACCTACGTATTTTATATTGTTCGTGATTTCCATATGTATCCCCTTCCATTCTGATTGTTTTATATTTATTGCACTTCTTTCCATATTAAATATCGGATAACTCAGGCATATCTATAACAGCCTCTCCTGCTCAATTGTCATACCAGTCCTAAGAATCTCAGCTTTCAATCCCGTCAGCAACCCTGCTTCTTTTCTCTCAAGTTTTTTTCTCGTAGAATCCTTCATTGGTATTCCTGCTCCATTTGCCAAGGCTTCCTCAAAATCTTTTACATCCATTCTGTATGGTTTAAGGTCCGGAAATACCTTTTCCTTTATAAACTGAAAAATACTGATCCCTCCAAAATCCATATCTCCCCAATGATAAAATTCACAATCTTTTGGCACAATCATGCACAATTGCTTTAGAAACCTTACTTCTTTGGGCGTCAGATAACCGTGGCAAAAAATATAAAGCACATCTTCCTCATATGGCATACTCTCGTAATTTGCCTTATTCTCAATGGTCATAATTCTTCTACAACCGGATATTGCAAACGGTCTGGAATGTTCCAATGTTTGTGTATTGATTTCCCTAATAATAGTCTGTATATCTTTTTCAGCTGTAATGACATGTTCATTTAATACCTCTGAAAAGTCCTTATCACGCCACCATCTGCACATTGCTTCCTCGCCAAATTCATTACAGTTTGGCTTTGTCTGATGCCTCCTAAGTGTTTCTTCAAATGGCAGATCAAAATAGTACGCCAATATATTTGTGCCATACAGTTGAACTGCCAGCTCAAATAGCGGCTTATACCAGTCTGCGTACATAATCCCTTCTAATATCACAATCTTACAATATTTTCTACCATATGTCAAAAGTTCTTTCATCAAAGGTAAGGCTTCTGTATTCTCCCCGTCTTTCACTCTCAGCATGTCCCTTCTGATTACGTCCTGTGAGATGAGCATTGTGTTTCTGCCCAAACTCTTCTGTAATTCTTTCGCAATCGTTGTCTTACCACTACCTGAATTGCCTCTAAGTATTATCAATTTTGCCATAATGCCCCCGATTGTTCTTATCTATCTAAAGCTTTTTCTTCTGCTTCTCTTATTATTCTGCCTGAATTTATTGCTGCCTGCACTGCCTGGAAATTATCTTCCAGATCCGCTGCCCCATCCAGAACAATCTGCTTACAGTGCAATAATTTCTGCCATTCATCATGCTTCGCCTTACTTCTCATTTCAACGCTGCCGATGTCATATGCTCTCGCCCATTCCATAAATTTCATATGAGTTGTGTACATATCGCCATCTGGCAGAATTCGATCGCCAAACTTCTGCTTTTCTCTCTTTTCTAGTCTCTCAATCCTGATTTGCCTGATACCGATATAGTAGTTTCATCACCTGCAAATACAAATGCGCCAACATCCCAATACCAAAAAGAATCTGCCCCTAACTCTAACATTTTTTCTTCGCATAGTTTTCGGATTTCAAGCAAATTAATTTCTGGTTTTATAACTTTCTTTATGTATTCTATAGTTTGCTTTGCGCCAACTGAATTTTGCTGTAAGTTTGTCTTTCAATCTGCAAATACTTCTCTATCAGTTTAGGCTGTATCAACGGATACGTCCAATTATCTGGCAACTCATCCATGAGAACAACCTTTTCCATCTCACTATGAAGTTCTTTTGCGAATTCCGATATCTCTGCAAAATAAAGTCCTCCAAACGATTCTTCCCCCGTATCGTTCACTCTGGTCTTTCCTGTAACCGAATATACACATACTAGCTTAATATCAAACTTAATAGCTCCTGTTTCCTCCTGTAGCTCCCTTTTAGCTGTTTCAAGAATGTTTTCGCCTGCTTCTCTGTGTCCTCCCGGCACTTCATAGGTATCTCTTTCTTTGTGCTTGCAAAACACCCACTTGCCGTTGCTCTGTGAGATTATTACTGCAAACTTGAGTAATGAATCGTCTACTGTATCATAAAATTTAACTTCTAACATATTTCTTCTCCATCAACACCTATAATCTCATCTTTTAAATTTGCTTTGAAACAAAATGTACAATTTCTTTCTTCTGTTCAAGAATATAAGATACCAGCTCCTGCGGATATACCTTTACGCTATTCTTTAAATCCTCAAGTGGAACCCAGCAGAAATCTAAATCAATTCTTTCATTATCCAGTTCATCATATCCATAAAATACTCCATCTAAAGGAATATCATCATTAACGAGATGCACATTATAATATAAGCATATCTGATGGCATGGTCTCTTACCCCATGGAAAATATATTTCACCAATCGCTAGCAGATTATCTACCTCTATTTTAGTGTGAAGTTCTTCTTCAAACTCCCGTTTCAAAGTTTCCATACTTGTTTCCATTGCTGCAACATGTCCACCTATAATGGAATAATCATCATTCTTAGGACGCTGTAATAGAATTTTTCCATTGCGTATCAATATTCCACCAACTCTGTATGAAAATACAAAGTTATCATTCTTAAATAAAATATCCACTTCAAACTCCTTTGCATTTATTTAAACTATTTCAACTCTTCTATCCATTTTCCATTTTCTTCATAAAAGAAATATTCACTAATATTGTCATTTAAAAATACTTCCAACATTTTATCCATTCCATAAGCAAGTTTTCTCTGCTTCATTTCATCTAATGTCAGCCAAAATACATCCCCTTCTTCAGACGAAGTAACTATTCCTTCAAACTTATCTGTCTTATATAATAACACTATATATCTTGTTTCCTCATCCTTCATCCAGTCTTTTATCCCACAAAGCTTTGGTTCTGAAATTTTCAATCCAGTTTCTTCCCACACTTCGCGTATCACAGCATCTGTAAATGATTCTCCTCTTTCCACATGTCCTCCCGGAAATGTTATTCCAGAGTAATCGTCATCAGTCTTATCTTGGACAAGTACCTTATTTTCACTAAACACCATACACATATTTGTCATTATCACTTTTTCTGTTCTTGCCATACGTAATACCCTTATCCTTCATTTGCTGAATCTATATATATCATTTCAACAATACTGTCTGCATCAATGTCAGATGTAATAATTTTTTCATTAAAAACTGATGAAAAATCCTTTTCTCTCCACCATCTACGCATATCTTCTTCACCAAATTCCTGTTTTTTATCTCGTGTATTATGCCGCCTAACCGTCTCTTCAAATGGTATATCAAAATAGTACGCATATATATCCATTCCATACAATTCATTTGCCGTTTTGAACAAAGGACTATACCACTCATCATACATGATGCCCTCTAAAATAACCACATCACAATGCTCATACCCATATTTCATAAGTTCTATCATAAGTGGTAATGCCTTAGTATCAACGCCATCTTTAACCCACAAGATATTTCTCCTAATCTCATCTTGTGAAATCATCATTGTATTGTATCCAAATTTCTTTTGCAACGCTCTAGCTACTGTTGTTTTTCCACTTCCAGAGTTACCTCTTAATATAATTATCTTTTTCATAATTTCTCCTTAATCTTGCTATTACTCTCCCCACAAATAGAGCCAAACTAGAGCCATTCGATAAAACAAATGCCGGAAACCCGCATAAATACAGGCTTTCGGCATTTTAATCCGTTATTCAAACTCTTCCCAAGGGAAGTATCATCAAATCAAAAATGCTGATTTTATGCGGCATTCCACCGCATCTATTTCATCAAATGTTACTCTTTTCATATCATTTTTAAAAACTTTAGTAGCAAATTAGTTGCAATTATTCCCTGTTGCTTCTATGAAATCCATGGCAGATATAATCTACTTTTACTACTAAAAACGAATAATCAAATGTGGCTTGCGGGTGCTTAACTGTGCCTGCTGCCATACCCACTATGAAAGGAGCTTTTCTATGAGCAATCAACACAAACATCCAACTATAAGTTTTAGAATCAGTGATGCTGAACGCAAGCAAATCGAAGCCCGTATCCTTGCCAGCGGTATGATGAAGAAAGATTACTTTGTCCGTTCCTGCATCTATAACCGCATCTGCGTTGTCGGCAAGAAAGAAACCATATATCCTCTTGTACAGACTGTTAATGCACTATATCTACAATTACTTGAAATGCAGAAAGCATTTACTGAATGCTGTGAACATCAAACTTTAAACAATCTTCCCACAAGTGATGAAATCAAGGAACTGCAAACCGACTATAACAATATGCTTACAGCCATCATTAATCTGCTTGATGGTTCTAAGTATCTGTGGGAAGGAGAACATCATGAAACAAAATAACCCTTGTTACCTGTTTGGCAGGTATGAACCTGATACAGATTCCGTTATTGTTAATGCCATCAATGATACATATACTGGCACACCTCTTTCTATCAGTTGTAAAAAATATAATTCATCTGTCTTGCTTGATACGCCTGATGATATTGTGTATCTGTACCGACTGGCACATGAGAATCCTCTGCTATATGCTGAATTAGCTTGTAAACCTAATGGATTACAGGAATATGCAGATGCTATGAATGAATTTAATTGATTTTCCTCAAGTTGAGGAAGCATTCTATTGGGGTTAGTCTCATCTACCTCTCACCAGCCTCAAGAATATTTTGAGACTGGTGAGACTATGTTAAAATCCCAGTATTTTATTTGAATTACAATTTCTTCTCCACCTTCTCCAATTCATCCAACAATGCTGGTTTTCTTGGATATCTCTGCATCAATTCCTCAATTAAAGATTTAGCAGTATCATTACCCTTCCATTTTATAAGCTGTGCAATATTCTTTGTTATCTTTTTATATTCTCGTCTATCCTTTGCCTGAGCACAACTCTCACTTATTTCCTTATAACATAACTCATATACCTGCTCCGGATAATCCTTTACCAAATATTTTCCATAATAAAACAAATCATACGGATTTTCCATTACATCGTCAAGCAATCTCTTCTTTTCATTTTCAGAAATAAGAACAGTACGATAGCAAACAGTTCGCTTGCTATTCTTTAATTCATCTAATAAGCTTTCGTAATTCTCATTCCATGCGTCGTGCTCTTTATAAATCTGTTTCAAAACATCCCAGAACTTCTCATTTCCCATTAATAACAGTTTTTTTGCCTGTGCGATTTGCTTTTCCGTAATGTTTGCTGTCTTGTATATGTCATATAGCACGTTATTCCAATCTTCCGGATCGCTACTATGATAATGCCATGTCTCTTCTGCGTTTGCTTTCTCTAAACAAAGCTTCTCTGCCTCATCATAGTTCTTGTCTTCCATAGCATCTTTAATAGCTATAATACGGAGTTCATTTATCGAAATATTCTGATATAGTTCCTCATGCGTATTCTTTTTGCCATATAAATGTCTATGTAAAAGGTATCTTACAATCAAATCTTCTTTTTTCGTATATTCCGGGTAATAATCCTCCCGTGAAATTTCCAACAGGGTATCCAAAACCTTTTCAAGTTTCTTTGCACTCTTTTCATCGCATAGGCAAATCCCACATTTCAGCAAGTCATAACGCCAGTCAGTCCAACCATCAAATACACTCTTTTTTGCCTCTTTTATAATCAATGCAAATGCTTGTTCCCGCATTTGTTTGTCCTGTTTTTCGATTTCTTTTGCGCATTTTTCTATTAATTCGTATGTACACATGATAACATCTGTAAGCATTCCCGAACTACTATCTGCATGAGATGCTAACTTAACACCAGATACCAGGATATATGTAGCCGCCTCAAGTGCAACCATATAACCACGCATTTCTAAAGTCTCAGCACACATATCAAGACAGTCATGCATATCCATACAAATATTATCGCAGCTGCTCCAACCAATGTATCCCCGATGGGTGTTACATTTAATTGATGCAGCGATTGTATTTTTCACTATCGATATAATATCTTCTGTGGGTATCATAGCAGCCCCTTTCTTTTATTCAACAATATCAATCTTATATTTTTCACACCATTGCCTTGCGATTTTTTCATAAGCTTCATCACGATATTGATACCAATGTTTCTCCCCTGCTTTATGCAGAGTTGGCTCTCAGAGTAGATGGTTTACAAGGATATGTAGATGCTATGAATGAGTTTAACTAAACTTACATACTCCCTCTGAGTATTAAGTTACTCTATGAGTTTCTTTTGAATTTTTATCGAGTTTTTTCTGAAAACAACTCGATAAAAACTCAATTAAATTCTTGACTACTCTCAACCAAGAAATATATATTTTTAGCAAGCTATAGACCAGAGAAATGCTGCATTATCTCTTTCAAATCATCGCTAAAATCTTCTAAATCTTCCATAGAAATGGCTCCTTCATTTAGAAGTGAAAGCATGATATAAAATTGATTTGATCTGCTCATCTCACATTGCACCCCACAATCTTTCTTATCCGCTTTTATTCTTTTCTCTAATGCCCAAAATTTCTCAGATGGTTTTCCATCTCCACTTAGTATTTCAATATATTCTTTGTTGAGTTTATCCATATAAGTTTCTTGCCATCCAGCAATTTTACTTCTGAATATTTTCCAGTCTTTTTCTGAAAATTTGTTCATGCTTATCATCTCCTACATAACATCCACTTCTACACTTTAATATACCTTCTCTTTTTTGTAGTTCCAATACATGCTAATAACTCCATATTCACCAATTCATTTAATAACTGCCTTGTCCTAGGACCTTTTAAACCGATCTTTTCTGCTACCTGCTCTGTACTATATTCAACCCCAGCATCCATATAGGCTAAAATCTGCTTCTGCCTTTCTGATAAATCTATTGCTTTCATTTTTTTGAATCCGCTGATTTTTCTGCTGATTCTGCTGATTTTTCTGCTGAATTATCATCAGATTCCTTTTCCATCTTCATCACAAGTGTCACCTGATCAAGATTTGTATCTTCTATTAATTCTGGTTTTATCCATCCTTCTGACTTCCACACATCAAGAATTGTTGGGAATCCTGAGCCAGCATTATCGCCAAATCCAACCAATCTAAGCATAGTCTGCATATGAGGATTTCTTGACTTTGAATTACCTCCACGATAAATATCCTCTAGCGGAAGTTTCAAAATTCCCGGATTTGTAAATTCAAATGAATCAAACCTCTTAATCGCAGAATCTAGTTTGATTTTGGTTATTTCAATGTAGTTATCTATACCATTTAGTATTGATAACTCATGCTTTTTCCACACGTTATTTTTTGTTTCACATATTTTTAGTACCAATCCAGTACCATTGCATTTTTTCATTATTGTGTGTAGTTCCGGTGGCTTGCAGGTCGATTAATAAAAACTATTTAGTCAAATAAATATTTATATGCTACTCGATTTTCAAAAGAAGAACCAAACCCTAATTCAATTCGTTTCTCCTCTTCTTTATTCCAAAATTCACTCTTATGCTCCAGTATCCTTTCCCTATAATGATCACTATTTATAAAATTACACCACATAGTATCAGATATCTTAATATTTCTATAATCAAAGGATTCTGGATTGAAAATGAATTCTAAATAATCACTCATATACGCATACTCTTTCATAAACTCTATATCATTTTCGTTTGCAATATCTAATAGAATATATATGACCAATTGATTAATAGCCTCCGCTTTATGATCAGGATATGAATATACTCCTTTATTGCTACTAGCGTACTTTTTAAACTTATTCACATAATATTCCTTTATTTTGTCATTAAACGATAAAATTTTTTCATATAATAATTGAAATATCTCTTGTTCCCAGTTATTATTCAGATTCTCTTCTATATAATTTTTCCATTCACTTTCGTCATACTTCAACAAAACCCTTCTATGAATATATACCCATAATGTCTTCTGACGATTGTTATCTTTTATTCTATCAAATTCTTTACAACAATTATTATATATCTTTTTATCAGCTAATTCAGATAATATCTGTATCAATTCAGGATATGCATTACTATGTGCCGTTGCCTCCAATAAAATGTCACTATTGATTAGCAATTTCAATAAGTCGCCATACCCTTTAATATCTTTATCAAAATGCTGTTTTACATAAATTGACAGAGCATATATGTTATTTGTAATTGTACGAACATTTTCTTTTTCATCAGGGGTTAGCAATAATACAAAAGCTTTTACAATTCTAGAGTTTTGTTCATAATTTAACTTGCACAGCGATAATAAGAAGCTAAATGATTCTAACTGCTCTATCATCCATAAATTCCAATATTCCTTCATGGATAAACAGAAATCCTCAAATAACAAAGAAATATCAAACTTATCAGATAACTCTACTGAATCAACTTTGTAATGTGATACTATACTTCTTAATTCTTTTTGTTTAATGTGTTTTACTATCATATCCACATCCAATAGTTCAATAGGATATGGACTAACATTTGTTCTCATAAATCCCCCATGAAAATCTCCTTGGAATTCATCGGGATAATATGTACAAAATATTGCTTTAATATATGGTGTCACCATTTTTTCAACATTGTTGAACCAATCCAACATCAAATGATTTTTCTTATAGAATAAATAATAGTCATACGCAATTTGCCTAATTAAAAATAAATCCCCATAAATGGTTCCACCCATTTTAGAAATACTAGCCTTTTTCATATAATATTCTTCATGTTTTAAAAGAATATCATTCATTTCTTGAATGTCAGCACCCTTGTTTGTAATATCCTTTATTGTATTATATGCTCTACTATATCGAGCCGCTGCCTGATCTAATAAAAGATTTAATTTATCGTAATTTTCTTTCTCATTCATTAAGTATGATAAAGAACGCATGCATGTATTATTAAATTCATATATTGCTAATTCATAACACTTTTGATTTGAAAGTTTCTGATAATCAAAAGACGCATACAGCTCTTTCAAATCGTTCATTACAGACGATAATCCATCAGTATACTTAACCAATGAATAATAATATGCCTTTACAGAACTTGATGGTTCTTTTTCTATTCTATCCATAATTTCGTGATACTTATTATTGATAGAAAGCTCAAATAAAATATCGTTTTCTTTACCTTCTTCTTCAAAAAAATCATTATCTCTGGCATTTCCTGACTCTAACTGAATTCCATATATACCAGCTTTTATCAGTAAATTACATAATTCCTTATTTCTAAGGAGTATCTTAAAATTATCATACTCTTCTTTATCCGAAAACGTCAGCACCGGTGCTTTTATTCCACGTACACTTTTAAAATCGAACATCTCTAAAATTGTCTTATAACTAATATAATTAAAACACGAAATATCAGCTTTAAATTTTAACAATCTACCATTTAGCACCTGAACTTTGTCATTTGTATACGCTAGTCCTTCGTTGTTCAAATAATATAAAAAAGCATACAATTTTTTTCCTATATCATTGCTAATATTTTCACAATTTGAATTATCTATCATATAATCCGATATTTGAGATAAATCTACTAACTCAACGCCTTTGTTTTTCCAGTATGATATGTCATGAGCACAATCTTTAATTTTATCTACTACTAAGTAATGTGGCTGACGATTTTCTACCCTTTTTTCTTTAACAAAGAAATCAATATAGCTCATAATAAGTTTCAAGTTATTATCATTTAACGAATATCCTACAAAGAGAAATGTTTTGTCAATCAAAAGGGATTTTATAAACGTCTCTATAATAATATGATTTTGAGAATAATTTAAATAGTCATCCTCTTTTAAAACAATATTCTGAATATCATCAATATCGCCATGCATTTTGATAATATAATTTCGTCCTTTTTTTGACAAAATATCATTATCTTTCGTTATGATTGCATATTTAGAAACTCTAGGATCATTTACATTTTCCAGTAAATGATCATAATTTGTCGTTATAATATGTTCTGGTTGTAGCTTAACAATAATTTCATCAATAATATTAGTTTCATATTCATCACTACAAAACTTTTCTTTCAAAAAATCATAATATGTTTTTTTCTCTTCTTCAGTATCACCAAAGCTTTCATAAAAATGTTGTGGGATACGAAGAAAATCCTCGGCTGAAAAATCATATTTTAATTTACAATTATAACCATTTATACTGCACATTTCAATTTGCTCGCCGCATTCTCCACATAACAAATCTTTTATCTCGCATGATGTACATTTATTTTCACCGATTTTATCAGCAATCTCTTTAACTAACTCCCACCATGAACACACACCAGAATTTTTAGAAACTCCAGCCCCCACAAAAATCACGAGATTCTCATTTGAATTTATTTGCTTGATTTTTTCTATTTGTTCGATAATCTTGTTCATCAATCTCACCTCACAAAGTGCACTTTTTTCGTCGCTTTTTTCGTCGCTTTTCCAATGAAAAAAGCGACGAATTATTTTAATCTATACAACTTGCCTTTTGTTTTCCCATTATCAATGAGTTTATCAAGTGCAATTAATTCCTTTAACAATTCCTTTGTCCTAGTATCCTTTAATCCCAGATCATTAGCTATTTCAGCTGTTTTGTGCCATTCACCATCATTTAATAATTTTAAGATTTTTTCATATTGTTCTATCTTTTTCTTTGATGATTTTTTCGTTGCTTTCTCATAGCTATCTGGCAGCAAAACTTCATCATCCGCTTCCAAAAATGCCAGGTGGATTGGAATTCTTATTCTCATAGCTCGTCTATCTTCATCCGTAAAGAACTCCGCTCTTGGTGAGCCATTCTTCTCAAGTTCTTCCTGTATTGTTGGTATGCCAGAAGAATGTCCCTCTGATAAATCCAGTTCTTTTAAAAACTCTCCAAGTCGTCTATTTCTATAATATCTCGAAACAAATCTCTTTCCCTCAGCTATCGTTTTTTCTGAAATAGATCTGTCTATCCCCGGAAAATTCATAATATTTATGCAATCCGGCTCTATCTCTATAGTTACTGGTTCAAAGGACATATAATCTCTGTGATAAAAAGCATTTACCACAGCCTCCTCTATTGCCTGATATGGATAATTGAATATCCTTAATGCCTCCATCTGATTTGGTACTTTAATTACCTTTTCTCGAATAATCAAATTACGAAATCTTTCCATTGTTGCCTGAATCATCTGAGGCACCGAACCTGTAATATTAGGGAAATCTTCACTAATACTTGGATTTTCAACGCTTCCTTCAGGAAAAGAGGTCATCTGTACATAAGTATATCCAAAGAATTTTTCTGGATGCTCACAGAACATCATAATTGCCACATTCTGAATATATCTGAGTTCTGGAGGACCAACCAATAGCTGCATATCATTAAGTATTTCCTCAACACCACGTTCCCTTACCTGTTTAGCAAGCTTACTACCAGTTTTTCTCAAATGATCTTCTAACAGCACCGGTGAAATATCCTCAAATGTTGCCTTATGGTTTGCTCTACAATCAAACGGGGTTTGATCTGACATATTAATCAGTTCTCGCTCTTGTTCACTATTTGCCTTAACAGAACTTGTCTGATAACGAATATAATAATTGTACTTCTTCTCTTTCTTACTTGTTACGTGCTCTGGTGATTTATAAGGTCGCTGCTGTCCTGTTCTGACAACAATTACAAAAATCCATTTCCCATCCACTTCTGCTGGTATTCCCTGTGGAAAGTAGGGAGGAGAAATCAAATTATTGTAACCCAACATATCTTTCTGTATTGAATCCAACATATATTCAGGTAAGCCCTTTACCGGACGCTTGGCAACACCATTCTCTTCCTCAACACCTACAACAATATAACCTCCGCCATCATTATTATAATCATTCGCAAATGCACAGACACTATGGTAGATATCATCAGGATTCCACCCAGTCTTAAACTCTATTCGGTCTGATTCTAATTTTCTTTTGTTTAATAAATCTTCTACATTCATTTCAAGTTCCATAGTGTCATCTCCATTCCTTTACAATTATTATCTTAAAACAATTTCATACTAATTTTCACTGACATATTATCTTTTCATAGCTTTTTCAGCATCATCTCTAGTTATTTTGTAAAAAGACAATAATTCTAACACTTTTGGATCTGAGATTGTTTCTTCATATGAATCAAAAATATTAGTATGAATTATTTCTTTTGCTTGTGTTAACTGATTTTCATTTAAACTACAAAAACACTCCCACCACTTTTGCGTAATACCTGTATCTTCAAAATACAAACGATATATAATCATTGCCTCTGGCATATATAATAATTTTTCAAATTCTTCTTCGTCAGCACCAAATGCCTTTTTAAAAAAAGACAATCCCTTACCCACTTTTCCTTTGGTTGAGTTCAAAACAGCTTGTATTGTTCTTATGAATTTTCTATTCCAATGTTCCCCAATATAATCTCTATTACTAAAATACTCTGGATCCTCAATAGGATGATATTTCATTGGAAATGAATAAATTCCTGTGGCTGTCAGGTTATCTATTACGCCTGCTGCCACAGCCAAAACAAAAGGAGCATTACCATGAGCAATCAACATAAAAACCCAACCATCAGCTTCAGAATCACTGACGCTGAAAGGAAACAAATTGAAGCCCGTATCCTTGCCAGTGGACTGATGAAGAAAGATTACTTCGTCCGTTCATGCATCTACAATCGTATCTGCGTTGTTGGCAAGAAAGAAAACATCTATCCTCTGGTGCAAACTGTGAATGCATTTTATCTGCAATTACTTGAAATGCAAAAGGCATTTACCTCACCAGACCGCACTCCCGATACTCTTCCTTCTTCGGAAGCCATCAAGGAATTACAAATCGAATACACTAATATGCTAACAGCTATTATCGACCTGCTGGATGGTGCAAAATATCTGTGGGAGGGAGACTGCCATGAACAACAATCTTAATTTTCAGTTCGGTATGTATGAACTCACCACAGACTCCATTATCGTCAATACCGGAGAGAACGCAATTCTTGTTATCCGTTGCAAGGAATGCAATTCCTCCGTTATCTTTGACGATCCGACTGATATTGTATATCTATACCGGCTGGCAGAGGAAACCCCGCTGCTATATGCCAAACTGGCATTGAAAGAAAACGGATTACAGGATTATGTAGATGCTATGAATGAATTTAATTAATTTTTCCCCCAGTTGAGGAAATACTCTATTGAGTTAGTCTCTTCTTAGTCTCATCAGTCTCATAGTAATTTGAGACTGGTGAGACTAAGATTTACCATTTCTCTAATATATATTTCACTGCCTTTTTTAATTATCACTAATTTCTTCCAAATCATCCAACGATATAACTCCGTCCAATTCCTTTTAACATCCCAATTCTATCTTCCAATCTTTACATTCAAATCAATGAATTCGAAATTCATCTAATAGTACAGCAGCCTTCTCATTTCTTATTTCTGTCAATGCTAATAGTATGTCCTCATATGCATTGATCAGCTTCTCATCCTTTTTTATTTCATCGCTATAGAATATAAAGGATTTTAAGATAATCATATCAACTATCACTTGTGAATCTATTATTTCTTTTGCAAACTGTTCTTTGCTATTTCTAATAGCTTTTGTAAAGCATGCACTAATAGATGTCAAAATTTCTGGTAAGAGTTCACTTATATTGAGCAAATATACTGTGTATAGAACATCATTCAAATGATTGGATCCATACTTCTCAATCTGTACATTCAGAAAGCACTTATCTTTATAACTATATTCTGCCTTTACTTTGTTTACATCCCATCTGCTATATCTTCCTTTACAAAGGAACAATCTCTTTTCAAGAATATTTCTTACATAGTCCTCTGGAATACTATTTACATAAGTTTCAAGAATTCGAATCTTCTTCTCAATGTCATCTCTCTTCCCCTTCTCCCTAAATCCATCAACATATGACACCAAAAAGCCACTAAGAACATCTTCATAAAAGTCCAATGTATCTCTGGTAAATATCGAAAAGTCAGTTCCTTTAAACAGAATATCATAAACAGCTTCTGGATTTCGTCCTATAATATTCAATTCTCTTTGAAAATAAGAGGATACTTTATGTTCTTGAAATGTGTCAATTATTTCATGAGCCCGCATTTCTTTACAGTTTTTATGCCATATTTCAATCATACATTGCACAATCGAACTAATAACTATGGCAAATTCCTCATCTTCTGTATCCAATCCACAACATGCAATATTACAGAGAAGGTCTATATCATAATTACTGATATCAAACTCAGAAAGATCTCCCCCCTTACCATCATACAAATATTCTTGAATTATTTCAGACCTCTTATTTTGATATTCATTCCCCTTATTTTCTCTAATCCAATAATCCACGCCACGTAATTTAGGAACCATATTAGGAATGAATTCATACTCAGCATCATTATGATTTTTTATATATACAGCATTAAACTTCTGGTGATTCATTTCATCTTCTGCAAGCATAATAATTGTATTAAAAACCCTACTTGCATAATTCCTATTTTTTCCCAAAAAATAATATGTTAATTCTGCCAATTGACTAATCAATCCTGATTTTTCATCATTAACAATACTCTCTAATATCATTATCAAAATCTGCTTTTTAAGATCATTATTTATATTCTTATTTAATTGTTCCCACAATACAATTACCATATTAACTTCTGCAACATAAGATTGGTTTGAAAATATTTTCTTTACACGCTTAATCCATTCTTCGACTAGTTTATTTCGCTGTTCATCCGTAATATCGCACATTATCAATGCAGACGCGATAAATGTTACAAATACTTTCTCGAACTGCATTTCAATACGATAATCATCTTTCATCTTTTCACAAAGAATATCAATCACTGTAATAACTTGACCAGCATTAGCCTTTTTATCATTAATATCCTCTAACAAATGATTTATAATTTTGTTCAACTGCAATATTGGTTCGTTTGCATCTTCATTATTCTTAACAATCTTTTGTGCTTCTCCCTTGATCTGCGGTTCAATCATTATTGTCTTTTCATCTATTTTTGTCACAGCAGCATTGCGAAAATCCATTTTTTGAATCTGCAAATTCTCATTAGGATGAGTTTTTTCATCGTAAATAGAATATAAGTAATCTAAAATAACATGACATCTGTTTTTTATTCCAGCATCTCCATAAAGATATGAATTAGCAAAATATTGTTGTAAATTACATGCACACTTTTCGTCTTTCTCATATCGTCCGGTTATTTCTGGAACTCCCACCGATAGCAGTATGTGTTTTTCCAACAGTTCTTTTATCGGATTAGACATAAATTCTCCACTACGATAAATATCATAATATATTAATTCCATGCTCGATGCTAATTCTATTGCATATCCCGGCATTTCTTTTTGATAATTCATCCCGATAGCCTCAATAATAGACAAAAGCAATATGTTGTTTGCCTTTTCATATATATTTTTCTTAACACATTCTGCCAAACCCTTAATATATGCACTATCAGAAGAATTTCTCATAGTATTAATAACTGTCTTCTTTATTACAAAAACAATGTCCGTCAATACCACCGGAAGGTTATGTTCCATAATATCTGCCATCCACAACCATTCATTACCCCAATACCCTCTTTTCTTGTTTTCTTTTGAAAAATAAATGTCTATATTTGTTATCTCATCTGGTTTACTCTCTGCAAACGTCTGTACTGCATTATTAATAAATGCTATTGCCCAATCTAAGCCTTTTATGAAGTCGCATCTCATAACATACCAGAGAAAAGTGTTATTATATACGCCGTTTTCATTATTATCGAAGTGATCTGCATTGTCAGATAGACCATACGCTCTCACATTATTGTAGTCATATCCATCATATGCAAAATGCTTTCTTGACACTCTTTGTCTCCATAATGTTTCCGCTGATCTACACGCTAATTCTGGTAATTCCATAGCAAATGAAATAGGACATTTTTTCACTACTGCCTTTAGAATCTCTTCAGCAATACTCTCCCTTCTACTAATTTCAGAACAATATTCCACTATCATATTTTCAACAAATTCTCTCAGCCATGCCTTAGATGCTTTTGCCATTTTTGCGACTATAAGGAAAAGCTGTACAATCTCTTCATCATGTTGATAATATGATTTCTCCTCTTTACTCTTTTCTATTAGCTTGTCAATATATCCAATTATTATTTTACATGCTTTTTCTCCAGTCTCCGTAGTTTTATAAGAACAATTTGCATAATCATCACACAGCTTAATAATAGAAGATCTATTATCCTCTAAACTTATTCGTTCCTCAAAAACTATTCCAATTAAATATTCACGTGCAGCTCCAATCGGTGTTACATTCATTATTAATGTTGGTGAATGATTTATTTTCGCCTCAAATGCATATAAGTTTGTTATATCTATCAAATCTGAAATCACTTTTTCATTGAGCAACTCACGAAATTCCTCAAAAAACAATCCACAATATTTTGATTTAACTATCCCAATTTCTGTTTGTTTTTTCCAATTTACTTGAATACTATTATCGGTTAACAGCGTATATACAAATTTCTCGCGAGCCTCCTGTACAAACAGTTTATTTGATATCCAAATCTGGTATCTCCTATATATGCAACGTCCGATTTTCTCTATTTCATCAAAAAAATTATTATACGATCCATGGCATGCATCGAAGGCTTTATCTATATATCGTTCAAAACAAATATCTTCAAAAATATCATATTTCAAACGTATCTTATTCTTGCTTTTAACAATAATTTCTTCTGATTTCAATGCTTCTAGAATATCGCTATCTACAATATCACTATCAACACCAACAACAAAACTTCTAGAACGTTCAAAAACGATACGCTCAACATTTTTTCTAACATCACTTTGTGACACACCATATTTTCTGCACTTGTCTTTTAAACAGATGATTCTTTCCCATATGAGATTTCTAAAATTATTCTCGTCGTTAATATTTTCTTCTACAAATCCTCCCGATACAATTAAATTAAGATAAAATGGCACACATAATAAATCCGAATATTTTTTATTCTGCTGTAAGGATAAAATAATGGGATAATTTTTAGCAACCTTATCAATCTCATCTTTCGTCAAATCCGGAATCTCGTATGTTTTGATTCTATATTTTGTATTAATCTTCATAAACGCAGAACTATCAGTAGTTCTACACGAAGTAATAATATATACATTGCTGTATTTATCTGCAAGCCTATATATCTCCTGCAACAACGGAAATGCATTGTCACCACAATCTGCAATAAATTCGATAGCATCAATAAATATATACAGCGGTTTATTTTCTAACCACAGGATTGCATCCTCTACATCACAATCCCACAATTCGTTTACTTTCTTTCCAGTAGACAAATTCTCTGCTCGCGTGACTAATACGTATTCTTTTCCCTTTAATAGTTTTTTGCATACAACTGATTTACCAGAACCAGCATTTCCCTGTATCGATACTAATTTTTCTCGTCCTGCCTGTATCGTTTCAATAATTTCTGACCTGTCAATTTCATATTCACCGTTAATAAGCTCTTCAATATTTTCAAGTTCAATTTCTTTACTTATTTCAATCGCACGCAAAAACTTTTTAATGTTTTCCTTACGAGGTTGTTCTTCTATCACCCCCAGCTTATCCATTATCTTGGAAAAATCCGATGATAGCGTGTTATGTAGTGTTCTTTCACCGCTTGACATAAGGGACTTCGTATGCTCATTATATGCGTATAAAATATCCTCAATAATCTGAGTCATTTGCTTCTTTTCCTCATTCCCTATACGCAGCTCTCTATTCTGCTCAAAAAAGCCCCGAATGATTTCTTGTATTTCTTCCTCTGAAAAAATATGATCCTTATATTTATCCCCCATATCAGTTTTAAATCTATCAAGGCAAGCCTGAACTAAAGGATCATCTGAATCCCAATTATTGATATCAATCTCTTTTCTTTTTAACTTGTCTTTTACAATTAATACCCAGCTTCTTCCTGCCTCTTCTAAAGTAACAATAGAGCTAAGCAATCCAATTGCCGCCATTAGATCCATTCGTCAATTACCTTCTCTCTTAATTCTTGTATTCTTATCCTAACCACATTGGTTAAGATGTGGTTAGGTTATTTTCTCACGAAAAATATTTCTGATTTTTACTTGATGGCTTTTCCGGTATAGTCATCTTTAACACACCATTTTTCAGCATAGGAGTTAAATACTTTCTTCTAAAGCTTGTCCTGCTATCAAAATCAAATTCATCCATTATTTCTTGGACCGACTTCGGGTCTTTACAAAAATCGATAATCAGCTTATTCACATCCTGACCATTTTGGTTAGGATGATGGTCAGGATGCTGACCATCATCTCTCAACAACCTCAAATACCTATCACAAGCCTTGCAAAGAACCATAATTCCAGCCTCATTAATCTCGTATTCCGGCAATGGTCCATCATACAACGCACAGGCTTCCCTAATCTTCTCAAATCCTCTTCCCCAAGCTTCAATCATACCGCTTTTGAAAAAGACGTTAGCCAATTTCGGATTAAAAGGCTTTGATGAATGTTTCATAAACAATTTGTCAGTAGAATCCAGATTTGGAGGCATCTCACCATCGTTCCAAATATATATCTTATCCTCATAAACACTAATCTGGATTGGATTGCAGCTACTGTAATCCTTATGAACAATTGCATTCAACAAAATCTCACGGAATGCGTCCTTGTGAAACATAAATTGCTCAATTCTCTGGACTCCCTCATAATCAATCAATGCCTTCATATATTTTGTATAAACTAAATCAACGGTCTTATCTACCTGCTCTATCAAAGGACCGTGCACCTCATCCTGGTACACCAAATCCGAATCTGATTTTCCAAAATATCCGATTTTGATATAAGAACCTGTTACCCACTTCTCTGGATCTTTATAAAACGCAAGCATTGCTGCTCTTATCAAATATCCATCTTCATCAATCAGATGCAGGTTATCCATCAATATAGTATCTTCCACACTGACTTCTTCCTTTGTAAGCCTTCCTCTTTTCACTGCCTTATCTTTAAATAACTGTATTGCATCCTGCTTTAAATCAGCTACTGTCAGTTTTGGTAGAGGCACACCATCCCATGTTCTTCCCTGCGTTTTTAACAAAGCCCTTTCCAATTCCTTTCCAGTAATTTCACGCATGGTACTTCCGGAACGATAATAATATTTTCCACGAAAACTTATTAAAGATGGATATTTATCAACAATTATCTGCAGATACTCAAGTTTGCCTTTATATAACAAATTCACATCTGCAATGATTCCCATTGTGTCTGTAATTTTATTAGGAATTCGCTCTAATAAATCTCTTGCATTATCAATACCTACAACATTACCATCGTCATCCGTACCTATGTATATTGTTCCACCGTAGGCATTGGCATATCCACAAATCCATTTTAAATACTCATCTTGCCATGATTCCTTCCACTCTATGGATTGATGTTCTTTTTCCTTCATATATTCACCAACTTTCCAAATTACTACTTGTCCACTTCCGTAAAGAAGTATTCCAACGTCTCCACAAACATATTTGCATCAAACAATTCTTTTATCTGCTCCCTGTTCATCCATGCAACCTGCGCCACTTCATCTGTTGTTGCATTACCCAAATCAACCTCTCCATCATATTCAAACAGCCAAACATCCATAATATCATTATAAATTTTTCCATTAATGATTTTTCGTGTCTTTGTAAAAAGAACTTGTCCATTTTCCGGCATTAAATCAACGCCAACCTCTTCCTTTGCCTCTCGAATTGCTCCCTGTAAACTATCTTCTCCCTTCACAACCGAACCGCCTACACATTCCCACATCAAAGGGTATGTTGGTCTATTTGCGGAACGCTGCGAGATAAGATACTGTCCCTTAGAATTACGAATCCACACACACACCACCAGATGGTATCCGTCTATCGGTAACTGTTCTCCTCTGATATGGTCTTTTCCCAGAAGCTCTCGGTTCTCATTATACAAATCCCATATTTCTGCATCCGGTACATACTCTACAATATCCCCAAAGTCTGCATATAAAGTTTTGCAGATTTTGCTAAGAATTGTTAGGCTCACCTCTTCATCACGGCGAAGCTTTGTCATTGTGTTAGGGGCAATTTCTGCCTTTTTACGTAAATCCGATTTGCTCATTTCTTTATCCACTAATAATTTCCATAATCTTTTATAAGATACAGCCATGATAATTTCTCCTATTCCATCTTCACATTGTATATATTCTACATATCTATCGTGTCAATAAATTTGGGAATAAACTCCCTAAAATATCTTCTATTTTTCCAATCATTTAAATTTCCAATAAAGGCTATTCTGTATTTTGCCCTCGTACATGCCACATTAAGTATATTAGCCTTTTTTACTACCCAATTCATTGCACCTACACTTTTATCTGAACAACCTAATACAAAAATCACTTCATTAGCATCTTTACCTTGAAAAGTATGCACTGTGCCAACACATTTTTTCGTCCATTTTTTCAACACCTCCTTGTCATTTCCTTTTGCTGAAAAATAACCAACTACAAATTTACGCATTGACTCTGCCACTGTTCTGAAAGGTGTAATTATAAAGATCTTATCGTCTGTGTCAAATAAATCAGTATATATATGTAGTGCACTTTCCAATAATTGACATACTCTCTCTGCTTGATTTTTTACAAAATGATCCTTGCTACCATTTTCTGTTCCTTCAACATTTATCCATCCTGATTTTTTTATCAAAAATGGTTGTTCTTGTTTTAAATAATCTTCCTTTTTATTCGTTTTATTGAACATTCTATTGTCATATGAAATCATATTTGAGATAGAAAACATTGGCTCTATACACCTTCTATGAACAACCAACGGACAACCAACCTGTCTTTCTCCAATCATACCGTTAAACTCATTCATATTGTCTGCTAAAGTCTGAACTGAATTTTCAATCACCTTGTATTCATTTGCTACTCCTGTACTATCAGCAAGTATATCAATTAACACTTTAGGAATTGTTACAACAGGTTCCACTTGTAATGGGTCTCCCACAACAACTGCTTGCCTTGTCCTATAAAGTGCGCCTAAAGCAGACTGTGGCATAGCTTGTCCCGATTCGTCAATTATTAGCATGCCTAAGCTCATATTTCCTGCATGTTTTAAAAACCTTCCAACTGATGCAAATGTAGAAGAGAGTACAGGTATCACTACTGACAAGGAATTAAACAAATGTGGAAACATCTCTTGTTTTTCTGCTATTGTATATTTTCCATTGTTATATGCCTGATATACAAACAGATTTCTTTTTATATATGGCGAATTCAAAATAAACGCTTTTCGCACCTGTAATGAAGCATAAAACAATTCTTCTCTAGCCATATCATATTCGTCAAATGTCCATGGGCATGCATTCTGTGAATTTTCAGATTCCTTAATATTTTCATAGAAATATCTATCCGCAAAATTATTTTTGTATTTGTTTTTCAATGACTCATTATTTCCATATACTTTTTCCTCAAGTATCTGTACTTTCTTTTCTAGAGTAGAGATTATGCTATATTGATTTTCAATTTTTCCACATACTTCTTCTGTATTTCTCTTGGTCAAACTATACCTACGCTTAATGTCTTCGTGCTGTATTATTAACTCATCGACATATTTTTGTTTTTCAGCAACATGTCTACCTATTTTTCCTAACCCCAGAAGGATAAGTAGTTTCTTAAAAATAGAGCTATGCTCTTTAATATATTTGATTTCCTCTTCCTGCTCTAAAGTCTCCTTTTCATTATTTTCTAATTCCGTTTTTACCTCATTTAACTTTTTATTTAGCTGCTCTTTTTCTATAGTCAACTGTTTTAATTCCCATTTTCTCTTAGCTAAGTTCTCTTTTTCCTGATAAAAATCCACTAAAAGTTTCTGATCATTTTTGATATCTTTTCTTAATGATAAAACCTTTTTTTTGGCTATATTAAATTTTTCTATAGCTTCATTCCACGAAATACTATCAACCCTTGCCAGGTCCAATGTCACTTTATTTGAATCATCATTTTTTCTAGCAAATACACAAGATTCTAACACTTCAGCAACATAGGACTTTCTTCCCATACGAGCCGATATTAATCCCCATGCACTTCCTTCTTCTCCCAAAAGATTATCTGCCACAGCTGAAAAATACACTTCCCTATTTATTTTCCTATCAAAATAATCTGTCCTCGTCTTTTCTTTTTCCATGTCACCAGATTTCGGTAAATCAAGCGTTACATTCTCTACTGCTCCATTATTATTTGATACAACGATAATTCCAAATTTAACAATTTCTTCTGGTATTTCATAATATTTTTCTATATAACTAGCATTTGATGCAGACTCAATTTTTCGAGAAACAAAATTATCACCATCAATCCCATATTTAATTAAAACTTCTGCCAATTGCACAACATTTGACGCTATTATTTCTTTCAAAAGTGTTGTTTTCCCCGTTCCTGGAGGTCCATTTACTGAGAATATTTTTTCATATCTATCCTTTTCTGATATAGCTATGTTTATAGCTAATTGCTGCATTAATGTCGGTGAGAACTTTGATGGGTATTTTGCCAGTGGAAATCTATCTACTTCTAACCATTTTTTCATGGCATTAACATCGCTGTCTATCATTATCTTTTTCTGATTATCAGACAATAACGAGGTGGTATATTTTATTACATGCTCATTATTCTTATAGTTTTTTTGAATTCTTTCTATTTCGTCCAAGTAAAAGCTAAAAAAGTCACTCGTTTCATCTTCTTTCTTTAAACCTTTGCATGCATAAACCTTATCCGAGGCACCTTCTAACCCTACTTGACTTTCATTCTCAACTCCTAATTTGTCAAACACAATATTTTTAACTATCGTTATGTCTGTAAACTCCAGTATTTGTATATCATTCTGTTTAAGTAATTCATTTACATCTTCATTTAACTTGCATATGTCTTCTTGCATAATATTAACATTTATGTCTTCTGATTTTATCATACAAAGTACAGCATAAAAGAAAGGACTGATTTGCACACCTTCCTCTGTAAGTTTTCCATCTAAGTCTATCTGAACTGAGAAAATATAAAATCTACCTGACAATTCGTTTATCTCTGAATATTTTTCCATATCTAATTTACATTTTTCAGCCATTTTTTCCACAAAGGTTTTAATTTTGTAACAGCCACAATAAACATTTGCACGATTATACAACTTCTCATCAGATTTATGTTTTTTGCTCAAATACTCATTATGTGCCTTGTATTCTTTTAATGGTAAACTTCTTGTACTGTAAGCATTATAATATGCATCAAACGGAATATCTTGTTTTCCCTCTTTTATTGTTAAAGTCAATTCGGGATAATCCGATGGTGTAAAATATTCTTCCAATTTCCAAAAATTAAGTATTTTATTGCATTCTTCTGTTATATATCTGTTTCTCATGCTATACCTGCTTTCTATTTTAATTATTTATACCTTCAGCTCCATTTCATCTTCCATTTTTACAAATCCGTATCTCTCATACAAAGGTCGTCCCATCTCTGTCGCCTCTAAAGTAATCTGTGATATGCCCTGTTTCCTCGCATCCTTTACCAGTAAATCTAATGTATGAAATGCAATCCCCTGTCTCCGATATTCCGATGCCGTATACATATTCATAATGTACGCCCTTTTACCGGTCGGATTATGGTAGGTCGGCATAACCTGATAAAAGCTTACACCGCCCGCTCCAATAAACTTTCCGTTATCATACACCAAATATGCAATATGCTCTCCGGTTTCCAACGCACGCCTATAATATGCATATGATTCCTCCTCCACAACGGACATATCCTCATCATCTGACAACTTATTTGCTGCACGAAGGACAATAATCCTTGTTCTTACCAATTCGTCGATATCTTCCATTGTTGCTCTTTTATATTCAAATCTTTCTAACATCCTACACCTCAACTAACAAAGACTCTCCTTTAGAATAATCTCCACTTGTCCATTGCCATTTTTCAGAAAGTTCTATTTTCCCGTTTTCTTGTACAGTTGGCACACTATGGCACTTACCTGTCTTTATTTGCATATTCTGATTCATGTGGTGATACACAAAATCAAGTTTCCCATTACATAAAACCGATCCAATCAACGAACCTTTTAATATATCTCCACCGCTATATTCATCCCACAATAGATTTCCATTCTGATGATATGTAAAGTTGGTCTGTTCACCAACCTCACCGTTTTCAGAATTCATTTTGGGGATAAATTTTCTTCCATCATAATTTATATCTGTCGAGATTTTATGAAGTTCCTTTTCCATAACTTCATACGCAAGTATCACTCCATTTTCTACAGGATAACGCTCATGCATTACATTCACAAATCCAAGCTTTTCATAAAGGGCTGCCACCGGAAGTGACGCATCCAGATATGCCTTATCAAATTTTTCGCCAATCTGTTCTTCAATATTTTTCATAATAAAAGTGCCATATCCCTTTTTCTGGTGTTCCGGAAGGACATAAACTCTTGTAATGTGATCATCCACAAAACAACCTGTTGCTACGATTGTTCCATCTATTTTTAGCACACTTACATAACCATTTTTAATATCCTTTTCTAAAGCATCCTCACTGTGATGTCCGCAGAAAAAATCTACTACTTCCATTGGATAATACTTCGGATATATTGTTTTTATTGTATGCTGCACCACATTGTACACAGCCTGTATATCTTCTGGCTTTGCTAATTCATATATCACGTTGTCTTCGTCTCCTTGCTATTTTCGCCTTATGGCACCATATGAGCAAGCTCATGGTGTCGCAAGGCTCATTTTTTCATAATCTTGCTCCTTATTTTACATATCAATCCACTGTATAAATGCAGTCTTGTCAGAACTGTTATAACCGGCATTTCGATAGAATTCAATGTACCTTCTTCCTTTGAACCTGTAAGCAACATAATCTTGTAACAATGATTCTCTTCTGCAATTTTCTTAGCAAAATTTAGGCAATCTGTAGCATAACCTTTCTCTCGATACTCCCCATGTGTTACCACATTTTCAACAAATGCATATGGACGAACATTTCTTGTGAGATTGGGAATAATCACACATACGCAGGATGCCACAACCTTGCCATCAATCTCACAAACAATCAAATGATGATTGACATCATTTATAATATTCTCCCATGCATTTCTTAACTGCTCTGAATCTTCTGGAATGCTTTTCTCATGAAGATATAGGTAAAGCTGTAATATTTCATCTAAATCATTTTTGTTTACTTCTCTAATCATTTTTCAACCCAATCTATATCTTAAAGTTCCATCAACCCGTTTTCGATAAAGTAATAAATATTCTCTTTTTTATATCCATACTTTGAATCTGGAAATGCTATGTGCGGTTCAAATGTAAAATACTTTACATCGCCAAGCTTGGTCATATTACCTTTTTCAATGTAAACTCTATCACCTTTGGTTTTTACAATGGAATGTCCCAGATTGCCCATAAAATCAAGATTAACAAATCCATTTTCCACTATGAACTCATTCATATGATAGTACAATTTCTCAAAGGTTGTTTCCTTCGTAGCAAAACGTAACAATTCTGCATGTAATTTCTCTTCCATCTGGAGACCGCTTTTCCATTCCGGATTTTCAATCAGCCCTATATCCTCTACAACCATGCCGTTTTCTACAATAATAGTTCTCGCATAGTCTCCCCAGATATTCCCCACCTGTGGACTTAAATCAATGGTTATTATATCGTTGTTTCCTATAACTCTATCCGAAGTTACATACTGCTTACCAGATACAGAAACAGTTGTTTCATCTCCTGCAAATACAAATGCACCAACATCCCAATACCAGAACGAATCTGCACCCAACTCTAACAGTTTTTCCTCAGATAACTCTCGAATCTCAAGTAAATTCATTCCCGGCTTGATAGTATTCTTTATGTATTCTATAGTCTGTTTTGCTGACAACTGTATCTGGCTATAAGACTGCTTTTCTATCTGCATATACTTTTCAATCAATTTAGGCTGAATCAACGGATATGTCCAGTTTTGTGGCAACTCATCCATAAGTACAACCTTTTCCATCTCACTATCCAGCTGACCTGAAAATTCCCTTATCTCCGCAAAACATAATAATCCAAATGTTTCCTCACCGTTCTCATTTACACTATTCTTACCCGTGACGGAATAAACGCATATTGGCTTAATATTAAACTGTATGGCACCTGTTTCTTCCTGAAGTTCTCTCTTAGCAGTTTCCAAAATATCTTCTCCAACTTCACGATGACCTCCCGGAGCCTCATAGGTATCTCGTTCCTTATGTTTGCAAAACACCCATTTGCCATTGCTCTGCGAAATAATTACTGCAAATTTCAATAGTGAATCATCTACCGTATCATAAAATTTAACTTCCAACATATCACTTTTCTCCTTCCCATTCTGCCATAAACTCTACAAGATACTCCTTCATAACAGCTTGTCTATGCATAGCCATTTTCTTTGCAGTTTCAGTATTCATCATATCTTTAAGCAGCAGGAGTTTTTCATAAAAGTGATTAATACTTGTAGAATTATGGTTCTGATTATAATCCGCCTTATTCATATTAGTCATAGGTTTTATATCCGGATCATGTATTCTTCTTCCTTTACTACCACCATATGCGAATGTCCTTGCAATTCCAATAGCTCCTATAGCATCAAGTCTGTCCGCATCCTGTATACATTTTCCTTCTAATGTGCTTGGTACAACTGAATCCGTTCCTACAAAAGAAACTTCATCTATAATCTTACACACAGAAGCTATAACTTTATCATCTACGCCACTATTTTTCATAAATCTAACTGCATTTTTCTTAGTATCGTGTGTTTCCGGTGAAAGCTTAACATCATCTACATCGTGTAATAAGGCTGCTAACTGCACAATCAACATATCCGCATTTTCTTGCTCTGCAATCTGCATAGCCAAACGATAAACCCTCATAGTATGATGATAGTCATGCCCACTACAATCATCTGCAAATATCTGTTTTACATATTTTATAGCATTTTCTATCACCATATCCGCCTCCAATATCACTATAACTCCTCTACATCTAACAAATATTATCCTCTTTTTCTACCAGTGAAAACAGTTCCACATGGCTTTTCATTTACTTGTATAGATATTTTTGCAGTTACGTTTATAACTTTGCGATTATTATAGAGGAATTCTCTAAGTTCATCTTCATCAAAATCTATCGGAAGTCCATTCAAAATAGGATAGTAATATTTTCCTGTTTCCCTGTCATATTCTACATTTTCTTCTTTTATACTTGGAGAATGGATTGAGACATTAATATCATGCAAGCACACCTGTATAGAATTCCTTCTCAACGCGATACCATCTTGCAAAACAGTTGTGTATATTGTCTCATAATCTTCCAAAAATCTTTTGTACTCAGCACTAATTCTATAATCCCTATTTTTCAAAATATATTGTGATCCAAGAAGTAAATGAAAATTATTTGCTGCTAAGTATTCCATAAATTCTTTATCATCAGCAAAATCGTCAAATCTCTTTTTAAATTCAACAACTCCCCTTTGATATAAAAATCTTGCAATACCAAACAAGAACATTCCATCCATATGTGAATAATATCCATTCGTACTGTTTTTGGTTCCCATTGAGCTAGTATAATCAATTAAGTTTAATAAATTAACATCTACGATTCCATTTTTTTCATCACTCTCAATTAGGATTGGAGCAAATTTTTCTTTTATGTTCTTAATGGTATCATCTTTAATTTTTTCACATATCTCTTCCTCATTTATTCTTGATTCATAGTTCTCTTGTGCTTCTTTTGCTAATCTGATGTATCTTTCCTTTTGTTTTTTCTTAACCATTTTTTCAAGGTCGTCATACATCAAATCAACTTCTTTATCTATTTGTTCCTCAGACTTATTACCTATAAATATCATTCTAAATAATTTACCAAGCATTCCTTTTGTTTTATCTTCATTTTTCTCCGAAACATATCTGAATGCTCGCATATCATCAATATTCCTTTCCAGTAACTCTGGCAAGAAAAATTCGTGAGACATAAATAGAATAAAAAACAAATAAAAATCTGATGTTACAGGCTCAATAATCATAGATTTTGCCGCTCCATATTGAGGAAACAACTCAAATCTATCTATTATACCATACATTTGATCAAGAATATCTAAATTCAACCATTCTGAGTTTTCTGACAACATATTAAGGAAGTCTAAAAAAGCCCCCTTCACAGCTTTGTCATCCCAGATATTTAATGCCGATTGTCTAATATCCGCTGGAACACAATCATCGCTTTCTCTTACAGCTAAATAATAGATATAACAATGAACAACCAGATATAATAAAGCCTGATATTTATTGTCTAATCTAACAGTGTTCCTCATTCCACTAAGATATAAGCCCATCTTTACAATGTTTTCTTGTCCATTTACTATCATTCCATAGCAATAGCAAAAGTAGGTATTAACTTTAGCCTTTAAAAAGTCTTCTGCTCTTTCTTCTGGAATGTTATAGGTAGAAAAAAGACTCCATCTATTTAATACGTTTGCCCAAACACGCTGATTAATTATATTATTTTTATTATTCTGTTTTTCCAAATAATATCCTATGTATTTTGCAAATGAATTTAATTCACTGATTTCACTTTGATAATTATATTCATATTTTTTAAATTTTGTTTCGTCCTCTTTATCATAAACCTCGTTGTCTTTGTTGTATCTAAGCCATATCGCAGCTCTTAATACCGAATCAGCTAAGTTATCAAACTTAAGTCTCTTTTCTACCTCTTCAACATTCATTTCATCAATACTTCGTATCAGTTCACTACAAATTTCTGTAAAAAGAGGAAACTCACTTTTGTATTGATTTAATAGTGGTCTTTTTTCTGCAATACAATTATAAATAAAACTCCATAATACGTCATATACTTCCTGCACAAATTCAAGACCTTTTTCCTTTAACGCTTTTTTCTCCGATCCCAAAAGGCAATATGATATGCTATAACATTGTTGTTCTATAGACGCTAAAGCTTCATCAGTTCTATAAGCCCATAACACTGACATACACTTTTCAAAAATTTCAAGGAACTTTTCATAACTTTGTTTATCCTGTAAATCAACCACCTTTTTCCAATCCAAAACAAAATCCTGATATATGATTAATTTTTTCTCATACTCTATATTGCTTTCTAACATATAATTGACATATGCTTCTATTTCTTGATTTTGTTTATTTCTTCCCTTAAAGGCAGAGTACATCTCTAGTATTGATATTAATATTGCAATTAATGTCGCTATAAATAAATAAAAAACAATATTGTATAAGCCTAGAGAATGAAATATCACGCCTGCCAAACACAATCCCAATGAAACAACAATAAGTACTTTTTGCGTTAATTTCCATGGTTTTAAGTTCAAATAGAAATCACTTATTGATACTCCTATATAAGAATCAGAAATATTACCTGTGATCAATGCAATAATTGTAAATATCAAAGTTCCGACTGTTGCCTGTATTTGTATAATAGTCAATGAAAATGCTTCTATGTCATCAATCGGAATTAAAATATTACTTTGAACAAGAACATTCCAATCACAAATTGCTCCTATTACAAAAGACATAATCATACCAGTTATGCCTATTAGTTCTCTTATTTTATATGTTTTCTGTATCTTTTTCCATTCCTCCATTAGTATTAATCCTTCCTTTTGTGATTGGTGTATTAATCCATATCCTTATAATTTAGATTATAACTACCTAATGGTCTGTCAACAGTTACGGTTACCTGTCTACCAATAACAGAATCCTTCAATTTCTTTGTAAAACAAATAATTCTGTTTGCTTCTACAAAACCCATTTTAATGTGAAATTTCAGACTATCTTCATTATCCAGTTCACAATCACTGGCAAATTCTGCACAGCCCTGCTCCTTTGCCCACTTCTGGCATGCCTCTAACATATCTCTTGCCACTCCTCTTTTTCTATATTCTTCTTTCACAAATATGCCCTCCAGATATCCCACAGGACTTGAATCTGTACCTTCTACATAGTCACGTCTTAATCCACATTGTGCAAATCCAACCGCACATCCATCTATCATAGCAAGAAAAATTGTACCATTCTCTTTACTAATATATTCGTAAAATTCCTGTGTCAATTCTTCAATAGTATGTGATTTCCACATTTGAATTGCCAATTCCGCAACTAGTAGTGCATCCTCCAACATTGCTACTCTAATACTCATTTTCACTGTCACTCCTCCAATCCTACTAAAACACTTGCCACCATCATTAATCAGTTCATTTAATCTATCTTGCTACAAAATTCCACAAGCTCTTCTTTTTTACATTCCAAATCTTCTTTATATTCCACTGAGCACAATCCCATCCTGTCACAACACTCTATTTCCATATGTCCATAAAAATGTTCTATGCTTGCAATAAGCCTCTCACATTCCCTCATACCAGGTCCAGTTCTTAATGCGATAACATATCCCTTCTTACCACTACTTATTTTTGCATGTGGTTCATGCGTATTGCACCAAGGAGTACATCTATCAATAAAAGCTTTAAATTGTCCCGGTATATCTGCCCAATAAGATGGAGACACAGATATAACTATATCAGCCCATTCATATTGTTCTATTATTCTATCAACATCATCTTTTTGAACGCATTTTGCTGTAGTATGACATTTTCTACATCCTTTGCAAAATTTTATATCATAATCATCAATACATATGTTTTTAACATCATGTTTCTTTTCCAGACAATCAGTAACTATATTAACAATTTCTGCTGTTGCACCATTTCTTACAGGACTACAATTCATTACCAATACTTTCATTTTGACCTCCGTTTTCATGTACCATATTTTATATGATATCACAGAATCACTACATCATCAATAACAATCGCAACTTCTTGCGATTGTTTCCCGATTTGCAATATATAATTCAGATACGTAAAGTGAATCGGGGATATGCAGAGGAATCATCTTCCTCTGCCCCTATTCCACATCTTATCTTCTGCTTTATCTTTGCCAGCATCTCCATCAACACTCTCATCATAAATCTTCTGAAACTCTTCATAAAGCTCATCACCATCCAGCTTTATCCCCAGCCTTTTCATTGCATCCGAGAACAACCTTATGCTGCCACTTACATCAGCAATATCGAATCCAAATATATCAGCCTTATCAGAATCACTGACATTTTCATAACCACCAAACTCTGATATTCTCCTGACAATCCAGCCAACTTTATCTATAGGCTCTTTTTCTTCAGGTTCCACAAATTCACTTTTACCTGTTACATCAGTTATACTTTCGTCCATTCTTGTCACATTCTCATCAGACAGATTGTGAACCTTTGACATTTCTGTTCTTTCTAAATCTATCTGTTGTTTACCGGCAACATTAATTTGCTCCTCTTGTCCATTTCCATTATTATGGCTATTAGCAGGCTGATTCATTACAACAACATCTCTCTCCGACTCAACAACCGCTTTCGTTGTTCTCTCAACCAGCATATCCTTCTCCATCCCCGGTATCTCAATTTCCTTATCACCAACAATCTCTTCATCCTCCGAGACTGTATAATAAGCCATATACAAATCCTCTTTCATAATGCCATCAGCAAGCTGTATCCGTCTCTTTATCTTCTTTTTTTCCTGCTTAAGCTCGTCCAGTTCTTCCTGCACTTCCACATGCCACATCTGATAATCCTTATATTGTGCTTCTGTCTTAATCTTCCGTTTCCGGCTTGAGCTTTCTCTGTATATTTCATGCTGTCTGTCCTCAATCTGCTGGATTTTTTCTTCCTGCTTATTTCTGAAATTCACAAGCTCCACAATATCTTTGATGTCATTATTCACAAGTATCAGATATTCGTCCTGTAACTGATGAAACCTTTTCAATTCTTCCGTATACTTTGCTCCACCAACCACAAATCGTTTCTGCTCTACAATTCTCAGCCTATATAGCGTTGCAAAAAATCGTTTCTGGTATGGTGATAGTTTCGCCCTATGCAATCCTCTTATATCCGACGAATAAAAGTAAGGCTTTGACATCCAAGGCATATCTACATGATGTCTAAGCCTATCCTCTGCAAACATTTCATCCATCTTTGCCAGACTATGATAATATCGGAATCCCGGTGCCTGCACTTCCATCCACGCATCTTTCTTGAATACATATCCAAGTCTTTTCATCAGATATTTAAAATGCTCCACATTCCCGGCTGCATATGCACACATCTTGGCATCCCTGAGAATTATCTCTTTCATGGACATTTCCTTTTCCCACTTGTCCCTGCTGATATTCTTTGGATTCTTGCTATACTCTGCCGGCATTATGGAAAGTCCAAGTTCATCACAATATTTATTTGTGATAGGCTGGAGATGATTCTTCCAGTTGCTTTTCGGTGAATTGTATTTCTTGCCGGTTGTCATGCTGACACTGTTCCAGATAAGATGTCCATGCATATGCTCTCTGTCTGTGTGGACTGCATACACAGCCTCATAATCATCACTAAGCACATCCTTCGCAAAGTGCTCCAGCACATACATTGCCTGCTCTGCCGTCACTTTTTCTTCCGGTGAAAATGATATGATCACATGATACCCCTGCCTTTTACCCGTCTTATGAAAAATGTTCTTTGTCTCTTCCTTCTGCTCAAATGCTGTATCCGGCAGGCAGTTAATACCGCCCACCAGTACACATTCTTCTGTCTTATCTGGATTCTGAATATATTCCAAAGCATTCTTTAGGTGTGATGCTGGATTTCTACCTTCCGATTCCATGATATTTAGGATCTTTGTAATCGCCATACTTCCATCACCTCCCCGAATGTTTTCTTTACCTCATCCATACTGCTCTGCAATTTATCAATATCGCTGTAATACAATCTTCCCTGTGAATTGCCAAGCTTAACCACCTGATTAATATTATTTGCAATACCTGCAATAACACGAATTATTTTTGCCCTGTCCTCTGGATAACTTGTATCAATGTTGCCTCCTGTCCGAATTAATTCTCTTATATAGGCACTTGCTGTCATTCCTGTTCGCTTAAGTGCCGCTTTCAGAATATCCATATCTTTCTCTGACAGCTTCACCGATATCTTATAATCTTTCCTGTCAGACTTGTATCTTCTCTTTCCATCTGCCATACGTTTTTCCCCTTTCGTAATTTCCAAATTCTGTATCAAACCAATCTCTTTTTATCTGTACCATTGCTTTTTTCATCCTTTCTAAAAGTTCTGCTTATAGGTTTTGCAAGATGCGGAAAAGGTCGGACCTTTTCCCGAAAAAATATAAACGCATCAGCGTTTACATAATTTTCCGTCTTGGCAGGAGCACCTGCACCCTGTATATGATATGTGGTGGTTAATGTACCACCACAATTACTGATATAGTGGCGTTTTTTGCCGTCACTTTACTGTTTTAGTGGCGTTTTCCGCCACCACTTTTCCATTTTGATGGCACTTTTTGCCGTCACTTTGCTGTTTTGACGGCGCTTTTTGCCCCCACTTTTGCATTTTGACGGCACTTTTTGCCTCCACACTTTTTCGGCTCTGATTTGTGCGGGGGCGCTTTCTGCCCCCACTTTGTGGTTTTGGGGGCGCTTTCTGCCCCCATTTGCACGTTTTGGGGGCGCTTTTTGCCCCCACTCGCTGGATTCACCTATTCAGTTGTCTCTTTCACCATTACATCTGCATCCAACATCACATTTTCTGCTATCTCAGCACCATCTTCCGACAATTCATTTGTTTCAGGCGGTATATCCACTTCATCCTGTTCACTTATCACAGAATCCCCAACTGCCGCTTCATAATCCATTTCTTCTGCAACCTTGCTTCGTTTACGCTGTGGCTCATAATCCAGATTGTAATAATCTTCGTAACCATAGATTTTCTGTTCAAAGTACTTCCTTGGACATTTGCCCCGCATGGTGAAATAACCTTTTGCCTCAAGCTCTGCATTATATTCCTTTATAA